>OGHZ01001323.1_pt1 | contig 10353 bp, 14 predicted proteins | sample 1571661 | NCBI WGS metagenome assembly OGHZ01 (sample SAMEA2582040, study PRJEB24529) | metagenome | biome: Human gut stool | place: China | collected 2011 | reverse complement strand
TATGAAATAAAAATCGAGCATCCTTTTCTGTTGATTCCAGTGAAAATAAAGGAGGAAACAGAACGCTTGTCATTTTATCTGGAAGATCAGAAGGTGTTGGAGTATCAGGTCTTCCCTTTGGAAGAGGGAGAGATTGTGGATTATTATGCTCCGGTTCCTGCTGCGTCGTGGATAGGGAGAACCATCCGCCTGGAGGGAAACTATCCGGAGGCATTTTATTCAAAGATGAAGCAGGCTGATCGGCTTCCACAATCGGAACAGCTGCATCCACTGATGCATTTTTCGCCGGTCAATGGCTGGAGGAATGATCCCAATGGACTTGTCTGTCAGGATGGAATTTATCACCTGTTTTATCAGCACAATGCTTTTGGCACAAAGTGGGATAATATGAGTTGGGGACATGCGGTCAGTGAGGATTTATTACACTGGGAACATCGGTCGATGGCCATTCTGCCGGATGAAGATGGAACAATTTTTTCGGGAAGCGGTCTTTGCAATGAAAAGGGACTTTTGGAATTGCCGGAAAATGCACTTGTCTTTTTTTATACCTCGGCAGGAGGAAGCTCAGACAGTCCGTGGAGTGAAGGGAGACAGTTTACCCAGAGGATTGCCTACAGTACAGATCGCGGAGAGACGCTTCATAAGAAAAATCAGGTGATAGTGCCGAATTTGACCAGAGGAAATCGAGACCCAAAGGTATACTGGCATGAGGAAAGTAAAGGGTATATCATGTCACTTTACTTAAAGGATCATGAGTACGCTATTTTACGTTCTGAGGATCTTGAGCATTGGAAACTGACACAGAGAATTTTTCTTTTGACAACCAGAGAATGTCCTGATCTGCGTCCGGTTCCGGTGGAAGGCGGTCAGGAAAAGTGGATGCTGTTTACTGCATTGGGAGAATATTTTACAGGAGACTTCGATGGCTTCCAGTTCACAAATCTGGATGAGGGGCGTATGGCCTATCAGAATGAACTGCCTTATGCCGGACAGACGTATTTTGATCTGAAGGATCGTGTTGTTCTGATGCACTGGCTGCGTACAAAGAATCCGAAGAAGTATTATACAGGAATGATGGGGATTCCACGGGAACTGACATTTATAAAAGGAGAAGAAGGCTTCATTCTGCGTCAGTCAGTGATCCGCGAGTGGAAGGAGCAGCGGATTCTTGTTCGTGACGAGAAGTTGCAGAAGCAATGGGAGGATGAGTCTGTCAGAAATGCTGCACTGGAATTATATTTGAAGGTGCAGGGAACTTTCTGTAAATATTTATGGGCAGAAGCTTTCTTATCAGCGTAGGGAAGGGATTCTTTGGGTAAATGGGGTTTCCTGCAAAGTGAAAGAAGATCTTCGCGATCTTTCAATCATTGTTGACCGTGAAATTCTAGAAGTAGCAGCAAACGAAGACACTCTTCTATATTTTTTTGAGACCGATCTGCAGGAACTGGCGGGGAAAATAAGCGTGGAGGCAGATCAAAAGGTAGATAGTTGTCTGTGGAAAATACAGTAGACAGATTGATGGATGTATGTGGATAATTCTGAGCGAAAGAGAGCATGAGTAAATGGAAACAAAATATGATGTGATTGCATTAGGGGAGCTTCTGATTGATTTTAATCAGGCGGCTCTGAATGACAATGGGAATTACCTATATGAAGCAGCTGCAGGAGGAGCACCATGCAATGTTCTTTCCATGCTGCAGAAGCTTGGCAGAAAGACTGCATTTATTGGTAAAGTCGGCAAGGATTCTTTTGGAGAATATCTAAAAGAAACCATAGAAGACATTGGAATTAATACGGACAATCTGCTGATGACAAGTGCGGCAAATACTTCCCTGGCATTTGTGTCAAGAAATGCGTATGGAGACCGGTGCTTCCAGTTCTATCGTGATCCGGGTGCAGATATGCTGCTGCGGAAAGATGAAGTTATTGCTGCGAATATAGCCAAGTCAAAAATTTTTCATTTTGGAACGTTGTCTTTTACAAGGACAGATACAAAAGAGGCAACCTGTTATGCTGTTGAGTGTGCAGAAGAAGCCGGAAAGCTGATTTCATTTGATCCTAATATCCGAATCAATTTATGGAATGATCCGCAAGAAGCAAGAAAAGCAATGGACTATGGGCTGAAAAAATGTGATATCCTGAAAATATCTGACGAGGAACTGTTTTTTCTGACGGGAATTAGGGATCAGGATGAAGCAATGAAGATATTAAAAGCAACATATGAGATACCGTTTATCTGTCTGACGATGGGAAGAAATGGAAGCTGTGCGTACTATCATGACAGGAAGGTACAGATGAATGCATTTGTACAGGAAAAGACAGTAGATACAACCGGGGCTGGAGATACCTTTATGGGGTGTGTACTGAATTTTGTGCTGGATCATGGACTGGATGGTCTTGAGGAAGAAGAAATTCGACAGATGCTCCGGTTTTCCAGTGCAGCAGCATCCATCATTACAACACGTTATGGAGCTCTTAAAGTCATGCCGGATCAGGAAGAAATACAAAAATACATGAAAGACGTACTGACCGCAGACGTAAAACGGAAATTGAAAAGCATCTGAAATGTAATGAAAGCTAAGAGTAATCGGGCAAATCCGGTTGCTTTTTTTATTTTGTATAAGCTATAATGTAACTATTCAGATCTCATTCGTAAAACCGCTGCTAACGCAGCTCAAGTTTTACTCATTGAGGTTACTTCGCCATATAAAATTGCTGTTCTGTATGAATGCAAGCATTCACAGAGAGCAATTTTGCATCAGCCAAATGGCACTGTGTTCACATTTACATTACCTGCAGGGGAGGTAGAACTTCATGAATAAACCTTTGATATTAGTGGTTGAGGATGACCCGTCTGTACGAAATCTCATTACGACCACTTTAAAAACAAATGATTATCGTTATGTGGTAGCACCTAATGGCTCGGCAGCCATTATGGAGGCCACATCGCACAATCCTGAAATCACCTTACTGGATTTGGGCTTGCCGGATATGGATGGCGTTCAAGTCATTCAAACGGTTCGCTCTTGGTCCAATGTTCCGATTATTGTAATCAGCGCCCGAAGCGAGGATAACGATAAAATCAAGGCGCTGGATGCCGGAGCGGACGATTATTTGACAAAGCCTTTTTCGGTAGAAGAACTGCTGGCACGACTTCGGGTGACGCAGCGAAGACTCTCTCTGATGACGGCAGAGATGTTTACTGCCAGTTCTGTATTTGTGAATGGTAAGTTGAAAGTGGATTATGCCGGGGGATGCGCTTATCTGGATGAAAACGAACTTCACCTGACACCTATTGAGTATAAGCTGTTGTGTCTGCTATCCAAGAATGTCGGCAAGGTACTGACCCATACCTTTATCACACAAAATATCTGGGGCCGCAGTTGAGATAACGATGTGGCTTCGCTGCGAGTATTTATGGCAACATTGCGAAAAAAACTGGAGCCAACAGAGGCGTCTCCACAATATATTCAAACACATATTGGTGTGGGCTACCGTATGATAAAAATAGAATAACGCTATGAGGACGGCCAGTGTTCTCTATGAAAAATAGACGATTGAGTTTCGGATTGCCCAAATCATTTTTTGTTATTTGGAAAGGAAATCAATACCACACTTGCTACATTTATTGAAAATGGACAAGGAAAAGGCGTTGTACGGCAAGACAGGTGGAGGATCAGCTTTTCATTGGAGAAAATGTCATGGTGGCACCGGTCTGTGAACAGAATGTAACAGGAAGAGTCGTTTATTTTCCGGAAAGAATGAAGCAGCTCATTTTCAAAAATGGTATTGTGGAAGAAGGAAAAGTATACGAAAAAGGCTTTTCGTATGTGGAAATGCCAATGGGAACCGTGCATGTTTTCCTAAGAGAAGGATATCTGTTCCCGGTGGCAAGAGGAGGAAAGTGTGTCGAAGATGTTGATTTTGAAGACTTGAAGCTGTATTCTTTTGGAGAAGAGATAAAACCGTACGAGTACTATCTGGATGATGGCGAAACGAAGGACTTCACAATCGAATCCCATATCCGTATGTTAAGCTGCTAAAAGCAGTTAATAAAAAATAAAGTAAGAAAATAAAGCAAAAAAGAATCGAGGAATCAGTTTTTTTGCTTTAGCTATTTTTAATGAAGAAGGTATCAAATTCATGAATCAATGATAGACATCTGTTGCGGTTATCTGCTAAAATGATTTGAAGACCATTCTACGAGGAGAGATGCACATATGGCGACACTTAAGGATGTAGCGGAGGCGTCTGGATTGACAGTGGGAACTGTCTCTAGAGTGCTGAATAACCGAGGATATATCAGTCCTAAGACAAGGGAGAAGGTATATCGGGTGATGAAAGAACTGAATTACCACATCAATAAGCCAGCGCGTACTCTGGCTAAGCAGAAGAGTAATATCATTGGAATCGTTCTACCTAATGTAGAACATCCTTATTTTGCCAAAATTTTGGGATGCTTGGAACGTGAAGCTGCGAAGCTGGGATACCGTATTATGCTATTTGTATCCAGAAACAGAGAAGAACAGGAAGAGAAATGCATTGATATGTGTAAGGGAAGCAGGGTGGCAGGCGTGGTGCTCTGCAGCGGAAGCTTTGAAGCTGAAAAGTTCAAAGGACTGAATTTTCCTTTAATCACTCTGGAACGTTCCATGGATGAGGGAACTTTAGGAATTGAATGCGATAACTATCAAGGTGGTGTGATGGCTACGGAACTTCTTATTAATAAGGGCTGCCATAAGCTGATGTATATTGGAGGAATGAGTGCCGGAAATGATGTCCATATGCCTGCTGATGACAGAGAGGTTGCATTTCGAAATACCTGTGAGAGTACACATACAGACAAAGTCGTTATGGTAACCGATGAACAGCTTTTTGATTCCATGGAATACTATGAATTTGTGCGAAAAGCCCTTACAGAGCATCCTGATGTAGACGGTGTATTTGCCAGCTCGGATGTGATTGGGGCACATGTACTTCAGGTATGCAGCCATCTTGGAATAAAAGTGCCGGAGGAATTGAAGATCGTTGGCTTCGATGATGTTAATATTGCCCAGCTTACCAGTCCGGGACTGACTAGTATTCATCAGCCGATTGAACAGATGACAGAAATGGCTGTTCTCACTATTTCCCAGATTGACATGGGGAAGATGATGCCATCAAAGACCGTGTTTCCGGTAACGTTGGTAGAGAGGGGAACTACCTGATTCTCTGAGGGAGTACTATTGATGCAGATTTTCAAATAGTATATGTCTATAGTTAGGCACTATTTGAAAAAGTTTTTTGGTGTTAGAAAACAGAAGTACAGATAAAAACAGCTATTATGAAAATACCAGATAAGGTGTTTTCGTAATGGCTGTTTTTTTATAGTGTGCCGGCGGCGCACGTTTCTTTGCAGCCAGATGTAGAGATGGTTAAGAGCATGAATCAGTATGACAGTGGGAAGAATAATGACGGTAATAATATGATATGCGATTGCGATATTGTAAAAATGAAAAAGTGAATAAATATATTAGAAAACATAATTACGCACGGGAAATCTGTGAAACCCTTGGGGTATCCAGAAGGGCACTGCAAGGGTATGAAAAGGCAGGACTTGTAACAGCGTCAGGTCGAAATAAGTATGGACATTTACTGTATGACAAGGATGCTGAAATGAGAATTGCACAAATCAAATGAAGACGGAAATGGCTGAACTGATTGAAAGGGCAAAACAGATGATTGCCAGACTGTCGAAAGAAGCTATGAATAAAGATAACCTTATTGAAAAAGGTGTCTTCCGTTGACTATATAATAAGTGTAGTGAGTTGTAGTTGATGTCCTGGATGATCCCATATCCTATAACGGATCGTTGACACAACTTTGATTCTACCAAATAAGAGAAAATAAAACAGAGCGCAAAAACGCAACATTACAGGAGGAAATCGATCGTATTAAAGGATGTAATTCCGGAACCGCAGGATATCTTCTGCCGGAACCTTCTTCCACAACAGGTAAATTCAACTATGAGCATGATACGAACTTCTCTGTGTATGTGGGAGATACCACCAGGGAAGAGTATGAGGAATATGTAACAGACTGTTCCTACTATGGCTTTGATGTTGATTATGATAAGGGAGAAAACTATTATAGGGCTTATAATGAAGACGGCTATTACTTATCTCTGAGCTATGAAGGCAATAATATCATGCTGAAAATCCATTTCTCATCCGGGATAGCAGCAAGAAGCTGTTTATCTGTCAAGAACGATGAAAAAATAATTGTGAATAAGCGGATGATATGGGGATGCAAAAACTTCTGAAGTAGTGCCAATCCCTATCATAACCCCTCAGATACTTTCATACACTGTAAAAAAGTATTCTGAGGGGTTTTCCTTTGAAAGACTATATTGAAGAACGAGCTATTGGGATAGCGGGCCATATCATCGACCACAACGCCACAGTGCGGCAGACAGCGAAGGCGTTCGGCATCTCGAAAAGCACAGTACATGTGGTAGTAACAATATAGAACGGTTTGGTGGGAAGGTTATCTGGACAGTAAAATAGGAGACTGTTACGGAAAGTGAAGAAAAACTTCCTAATGTGCTGGTGCGTTTGCCTCAAAAGCATTATTATTGAATTTTCAAGGAGCATAAAATTTGAGATATAAATAAAATAGGACATTCTGTCGGCGCAGGATGTCCTATTTTTGCCTATAAGCAATGGAAACCTTAATAATATGCAACAGCGCTGGCTGCTGCACCGCCAATGATGGCAACCACGATTGCGAAAATCACAACTAGGATCAGAAGGCAGAAATAAGATCTTGCAAAGTTGCGCAGGTTCACATTTTTCGTGCCACCGAAAGAAAACACAAGCAACAGAATGAAGCCTACGATAGGGATAGAGAACAGGATCTCGTATCCGAAGTATCCCCACATGCTGATGGGACGATATTCAGGAGGGAGATTGTTGTAATCATTTGCCATAATAAGTATCACCTTTCCTCATAAGTGTGTGACAGATATAAGCTGTCCGGTTATTATTTGCAATTGCATTATATCACTGGTTTACGAAAAAAGATATTCTTTCGTGGAAAACGGAAGAGGAAGGTTGTTTGGGTAATTGAATCAGAGTGAAATATGGACACTCTCAGGCGAAAATCTGGGAGTTTTTCTTTGCAATATATATTTAGAAAACTAAAGGACGAATATTTACATAATATGCGTTATGTGAATTCTTTGATTGTCAGCCTGGCGCTATTTTGTCTTATGAAAAAGAGATTGATGAAAATTCTATATTATTTAAACTGAGAGAAGAACAGGAAATGAAATTGAAAGGTGGTCTATACCATCAGACGCAGATTAGAATGGCATACAATTCAAACCATATGGAAGGAAGCAGACTGACGGAAGACCAGACCAGAAGTATCTATGAAACAAGAACTATTGGTGTAAACGACGGATATGAAAAAATTGATGATATCATCGAAACAGTCAATCATTTTAGGTGCTTTGATTATATTTTGTCTATAGCAGATAAGGAATTATCTGAGGATATTATAAAGCATATACAGTTAGTATTAAAGAGTGGAACATTAGATAGTGAGAAGGAATGTGCGATTTGCAATTCCTGTTTATGAGAACGATGTACTGGTCAGATATAATGTTTTTGGAGCAAGATTACTTATTAATCATGCTGAAAACGGAAAAAAATATCTATATGATATTTTGACAATAAAAAAAGAAACGAGCAAGCCACAACAATAAGTGTGGTGAAAACCCATTTCTTGTTTAAGATAGTAGCAAGAAGCTGTTTAATTGTCAAGAACTGTGTAAAAATAATGGTGAATAAGGGGATATTAGGATGCAAAAACTTACGTCAAAGGATAAACAGGGAAGAATTTTGGTGAATGGGGATTACAAGATTTGTAATATACCAAGCAATTGCAGCCGTAGTGAATGTTACAGTGGCTGTGTCATAGACGTGATGATCAAACGCTTATATGAATTAGAACATGATAAAAATCAAAAAGATAAATCAAAACATGAATTTTTGGAGTAACGTCAATCCCTATCATAACCCCTCAGATACTTTCATACACTGTAAAAAAGTATCCTGAGGGGTTTTCCTTTGAAAGACTATATTGAAGAACGAGCTATAGGGATAGCCAACTATATCATCGACCACAACGCCACGGTGCGGCAGACTGCCAAGGCCTTCGGCATCAGCAAAAGCACGGTACATGCGGATGTAACAATACAAAAGTAAAATAATATGGAGAATTGAATAGAATTGAAACAAGGGCACTCTCGGGTAGATATCAGGGAGTGCTTTTGTTATAATGAAATCAGGTAACCTTGAGTATTGGTGAGGGAAGATAGAAAATGACAGGAATATATGATTGCTTTGGTTATGGCTCGGGATATGATGTCTCTTTTGAAGAAAGGTACAAATTGATTAGAAAATCGGGATTTGATTGTGTAATGTTGTGGTGGAGCAATCAGTTTGGCAGGGGAGACGGTTATCAAGAGGATGTAAGATTAGCCAGAAGAGCTGGTTTATTAGTAGAAAATATCCATGCGCCTGTGCATGAGCAGAATAATCTGTCACTGGACAATTTGAGTGGTGAAGGCATATTTCAAAGTTATCTACAATGTGTAGCGGATGGCTGTGAATATGAGGAAGGGATCCTGGTGATAGATTTGCCAAATGATAATAATCCTTTAAATCAAACAGGAATCAGACGGTTGGCAGAACTTATAAACAAGGCAGAACAAAAGAATATTCAGATTGCTTTTGAGAATTTAAGTAACATTAAAAATTTGAAAATAGTTTTAAATAAATTCACTTCAAATAATGTAGGCTATTGTTATGATAGTTGTCATCATATAAATTATGCACCGGATGAAGATTTGTTGGGAATGTATGGAAACCGGCTGATGGCAATTCATTTACAGGATAACGGCGGTAGCCATAATCAACATCAATTACCATTCGACGGCAATATTAATTGGGATACAGTTATGGAGAAAATTGCCTGTACAGGATACCGGGGAGCTACAACTTTAGAACCAATGAATTGGGATTATTCTCATTTAAATATTTGTCAGTTTTTGGAATTGGCTTATGAAAGGGCAAAAAGGCTTGATTACTTGCGAAAATAATGTAGGTGATGAAAGAATGGAAACAGACGGGGAGTTCAATCAGATTTCTGATTGATTCTGAGGGTTTGGGAGATACGCCCAACAAGCAAAAATGCATTTTGTGTGTACAAATGCACTGCTTGCCAAGTTGTGAATATAGAATTGATTGTAAACTGGAATTTAGAAAAAACAAGGCAGAGAAGAGGATGTTGATCATAAAAATGTATGCGGATTAGAATTGAGACGCTTGAAAAGGATTGTAACATAAAACCTTTATAATAGGGTCTCATGTGTTAGGGTTATGCTAGCTATTAGAAAAGAATAAGGCAAATTTTAATTTCTATTATAATCCCTCAGACACTTTCATACACTGTAAAAAAGTATCCTGAGGGGTTTTCCTTTGAAAGACTATATTGAAGAACGAGCTATAGGGATAGCGGGCTATATCATTGACCACAATGCCACGGTACATCAGGCAGCGAAGGCATTCGGTATCTCGAAAAGCACAGTACATATGGATGTATAAAAACCGACAGTAGTGTGGTGGTTGAAATAGAGTAGGGAAAAGGCTGAGAAATCAGCCTTTTTGTGTTATAGGTTGATAAAATCGGAAACGTCACATATAATAGAATCAGAAGGGAGTGATACCATGGCACCATTAGCATCAGTAGATACAACAGTAAATAATCGCACATATGACTACACGGAGAAAGATGCTTTCGATGCGCTCTATCAGGAGTTGGCAAAAGGAGTGCAGAGTATGAAAAATGGTGAGGTATACACCATTGAAGAAGCATGGGAGGAAATCGACAAGATATAGTATATGGATAAACCTAAAAAATATAAAATTGTCTTGTCGAAGGATGCTTTGCAAGATATTAAAAGTACGAAGACTTATATATTGCAGACTTTTATGTATAGGGAATATGCTGAAAATTTTTCCAAGAAAATAAAGTCTGCAATCAAAGCCTTAGATCCTTTTGCTGAAGGGTATGAGAAAACAGGATATAATATTGAGGGATTAGAGATTTATTACAAACCCTACAGTACATATTTGATTTTCTTTGTGGTTGAAGGCACAACGGTAACCGTTATCAGGGTGTTGAAGGATAGGATGTATTGGCAGGCGATTCTTAGAAAAATGAATAAAATAAATAGATAAACATAATCAGGGCATAACCCCTCAGATACTTTCATACACTGTAAAAAAGTATCCTGAGGGGTTTTCC
>OGHZ01001312.1_pt1 | contig 10417 bp, 10 predicted proteins | sample 1571661 | NCBI WGS metagenome assembly OGHZ01 (sample SAMEA2582040, study PRJEB24529) | metagenome | biome: Human gut stool | place: China | collected 2011 | reverse complement strand
GGATAATAGATCCTCCAAATTTTGATCAATTGGATAAAGACGTACAAGATATGTTTGGAGATGTAATATGAATTTATTACTAGATACTCATATGTTAATTTGGACTTTTCTCGACAGTGAAAAGTTGCCGACATTTGCAAGAAACCTTATTGCTGATTATCAAAATACAATCTATTTTAGTATGGTCAGTATGTGGGAAGTGGAAATAAAACATATAAAAAATCCAGTACAAATGCCTTATGGCGCAGAATTATTACATGAATTATGTGTAGAGGCGGATTTTAAATGTCTTGATATTGATTTTTCACATATTATGGCTCTTCATACATTAAGCCTATTATTAGGCGCGAAACCACATCATGACCCCTTTGATAGACTATTAATTAGTCAAGCTAAAGCATCAGACATGATTCTTATAACGCATGATAAATTATTATCCGGGTATGATGAACCTTGCGTATATACAGTTTAACTAGAAATGCCGTATCGTACTTCAAAATAGAAATGTGATACGGCATTTTTTATAGCTATTTGGGCTAATTGTTACATAGCATACTCCTTGCATAGATAGATTTAAAAACGATATAATAAAGTATACATGCGTCTATAGCTCAACCGGACAGAGCGCCAGTTTCCTAAACTGTAGGTTGGGGGTTCGATTCCCTCTAGGCGCACCAGTAGGATAGAGCAGCAGTTTCGCCTTGATACTCATCTGAATCTATTAAGGTAGGGCTTTATGCCGAAATCAGAGGACACAATTCATTTGTGTCCTTTTTTCATAGAATTTCAATATTATTAGATATTAGTATGTGTATAATTGGTTTTAGGTAAGAAATAATTTAGCTGATGAATAAAAATTTAAAAAGTGTTGACATATAAGAGGGACTGATATATTATGTAATTAGATTTTACCATAGCGAAAGGTTACAGAATCTACTAAAATAAGACTTTATGTCGAAATCACTACTATTAGGTAGTTAAACAATAGTATATGCAAATTTTGTTAGTAGTACATATTACTAATGTTTTTTGTGGAATTTGAGCACAGGTCTTATGATCTGTGTTTTTTTATTTATTGATTTATCATAGCGAAAGCTTATAAAAGTGCTTAGCTTCGTCATTGAGGTTTTAGTACTCTGTAATTTTTCGCTATGATAAAACTAAAGCTCTTAAATGCTCTTTACAACTATTGTTTTAGTACTCTGTAATTTTTCGCTATGATAAAACGTAGGCACAAAGCAACGCAATATTCTGGGAGTTTTAGTACTCTGTAATTTTTCGCTATGATAAAACTATACTTTGAATTTTTAGATTATAATAATGGTTTTAGTACTCTGTAATTTTTCGCTATGATAAAACACTTTAACAACTAATCAACCGTCGAAAGTTGTTTTAGTACTCTGTAATTTTTCGCTATGATAAAACAAACAAAGGATGTAGAAAAGAATTCAGTTAGTTTTAGTACTCTGTAATTTTTCGCTATGATAAAACTTCAATTAACTGTAAAAAATTGACAGACAGTTTTAGTACTCTGTAATTTTTCGCTATGATAAAACTTTGTCCATTCTGTAGATACACGCCAGTATGTTTTAGTACTCTGTAATTTTTCGCTATGATAAAACTGTTTTTGTATTTGTCAACACGCATATCGGGTTTTAGTACTCTGTAATTTTTCGCTATGATAAAACTAGAAGAGATGATTGCTAGTCTGTTAGGTGGTTTTAGTACTCTGTAATTTTTCGCTATGATAAAACTCAAAAGAATCAAGATGCAACAAAGGAACAGTTTTAGTACTCTGTAATTTCTCGCTATGATAAAACAATTCTCCAGAACCACAGTTAAATGTATACGTTTTAGTACTCTGTAATTTTTCGCTATGATAAAACTTAGCCGTAGCCGTGAGGATAGTGCTGTGTGTTTTAGTACTCTGTAATTTTTCGCTATGATAAAACTTATCCCCTAAAGAAAATATGATATCTCTGGTTTTAGTACTCTGTAATTTTTCGCTATGATAAAATGAAATGTTTACTATAAAAAATTGCCATTAAGTATGCCCACTTACACAGGGTTTTAGTACTTTGTGATCGTTGCTTATGATAAATCTAGAATAATAAAACTCAAAGTTTTTAAATTATTATAATTATTTATATTAAATGGAACAAATAATTATTAGGGGAGGGTATATATGAGATATATACTAGGATTAGATATAGGGGTTGCTTCTGTTGGTTATGCAATTATTGATGAAAAATATAATGTTCTAATTAGTGGCGTAAGATTATTTCGAGAAGGTACAGCAGAGGAGAATGCAGGGCGGAGAGGGTTTAGAAGTAGTCGTAGAAGTATACGGCGGAGTCGACATAGATTAGATCGGCTAACAGACCTTTTATCAAGTGTCTTGAATGTAAGTGGTAACCAGTCTTGTACGAATGTTTATGAAGTTAGAGTTAGAGGTCTCAGTAGTAAGCTAACTCCTGATGAGTTACTGGCTTCAATCATACAACTAGCTAAACACAGAGGTATATTCTATTTAAGCCCAGAAGATCTTGCTGCTGAAGATGGCAGTAATCAAAGTGTGGCGGATATTATCCGAACTAATGAAAATAAGCTAAAAGATGGAATATATCCTTGTCATGTTCAGTTAGATAAGTTGAAGACTCCAGACGTAGTACGTGGTATTGAGAATAAGTTTACTCATGAATCATATCGTAGTGAATTAATTAAGCTCCTTGAAGTTCAATCTACGTTTTATCCTCAACTAAAAACGATTATAGATGATATTTTACGCATATATGACTCTAAACGTGAATATTATGAAGGTCCTGGTAGTTTTAAGAGTCCAACACCATATGGAAGTTATCAATTAGACGAAAGTGGTAATGTTATTAAAATTAATCTAATTGATAAAATGCGCGGAAAGTGTACATATTTTCCAAATGAACTGAGAGCACCTAAATGGAGTTATAGTGCTTGTCTATTTAATTTATTAAATGATTTGAATAATTTGACTATTCAAGGTACAAAGATTGTTGAATCTCAAAAACAAGAGTTAATTAATGAGTATGTAAATAAAGGCAAATCTGTAACTCTTCCTGCTATTGCAAAGGTCTGTGGTGTTAAGAAAGAAGATATTTTTGGGTTCCGTATAGATAAATCAGAAAAACCTATCTTTACAAAATTTGAAGGTTACAATGAGTTATTAAAAATTGCAAAATCTATCAATGAAGTAGATAGTATTGAAGGTAAAGTACAATTAGTAGATGATATCTCTGAAATTTTAACTAAAGAGAAAAGTATAGATATCCGTGAAAGAAAATTAGTAGATGATTTAAAACTATCTAATAGTCTGGCAAAAGAAATTGCAAAATCAGGCGGATTTACTACATACCATTCCTTGTCATTTAAGGCTATTAATTTAATCCTAGATGATTTGTTGAAGACTGGTAAGAATCAGATGGAGTTATATACTGAAGCCGGTATAAAACCGTATAATCACAATTTTTCTCAGAGCCAACAGTTAAGAGCTAACTTATCAGACTGGATTGTATCTCCTGTTGTTAAACGATCTATTAATGAAACCATTAAGGTATTTAATGCTCTACGTAGATATCTTAAAGTTAAATGTGGAAATGATACTGAATTTAGTGATGTAGTAGTAGAGTTAGCACGAGAAAAAAACAGTCAAGAGAAGAAAGACTTAATTAAAAAATTTCAGAAGGCTAATGAGGAAAAACGTTATAAAATTATGGAACTTGTTGGAGATAGAAAGTTAACAAGTGCAGAGTTTGAGCGTATTAATTTGCTGTTAGAGCAAGATTTTAAATGTGCGTACTCATTAAAACCTATTGACTTATCTGATGTATTTAAACCGGGGCTTTTAGAGGTTGATCATATTATTCCTTTATCTATATCTTTAAGTGACGCTCAATCTAATAAAGTACTGGTTTATCAAAGAGAAAACCAAGAGAAAGGGCAGAGGTCACCTTTCCAATATTTTAGTAGTGGTAAAGCTAAAATAACATTTGAAAGATTTAAAGAGTATGTTAATAAGAACCTAAATTTTAGTAATGCTAAAAAGCGAAATTTATTATATCTTGGAAATCCAATTGAGGATATGAAAGGATTTATTGACCGCAACTTAGTAGATACTCGTTATGCATCTCGTGAAATCTATAATCTATTAAAAACTTTTTTTGATTATCATCAGATAGATACTAAGGTTAAAGTTATAAATGGATCTGCTACACATTATTTTAGAAAGAGAGCGTATCTATCTAAAAATAGAGAAGAAACATATGCCCATCATGCACAAGATGCTATGATTATTGCTGGTTTTACGAATACACAATTAATAAAATTTTTCTCCAAAATAGGTGCATTTTCTGAAAGCTTAAATGATAAGGATACTATTGTAGAAGTAGATGGTGATATTATTAACTCGGAGACTGGCGAGGTGCTAGAACGAGAGTTGTTTGATAAACCGGAGAATGTATCCAGCTATATTCAGTTCTTAAAACATATTGAAGCTATAGAGCCGTTATACTCTCATAAAGTGGATCGAAAACCTAATAGAGCATTGTATGATCAACAAATTAAATCTACACGAAGTTTTATAGAAGATAATAAAGAAGTAACTTATATTATTACTAAATATAGTGATATATATAATACTGGAGCTGGAAATTCTGGAGCTAAGCTGAAAAAAAGAATTTTAGAATCTCCAGAGTCCTTATTAATGTATCATCATGACTACAAAACATTTGAAAATTTTCAAATGATTGTAGAGCAATATAGTAAGGAGTCTAATCCATTTGCTGCATATAAATTAGATCATGGACCTATTCGCAAATATTCTAAAAAAGGGAATGGACCAATTATTGAGTCGGTCAAATTTCGAGATAAGCAATTAGGTGCCCATCGTGTTAATAGAAAACAGCAAGGTCGGAATAAATCGGTATATTTGAAGATAAAAAGTTTGCGTACTGATGTGTATCAAGATGGAGAAAACTACCTAATAGTTAATGTTCCATATGATATGGTTCGTCTTGTAAGTGGTAGATATATAATTGATCAAGATAAATATTATAAGTCAAAACAAGCTCAAAAAATCTCTGATTCTGCTAAGTTTGTAACGTCCTTATATCGAGGAGACTATATAACTTATGAAGAAAATGGTGAAATAGTAGAATACATTTTTAAATGTATTAATAATGAGAAGGCCCATAAAATAGAGCTTTCTTATGTAAATCGTCCAACTGATAAGCAACTTATGAAAGGGATAAAGACAAGTATTAGGAATTTGACTAAGTATAATGTAGATGTATTGGGTAATAGATATAAAGTTACAGAAGAGAAATTAGAGTTTGATGTTACGATTTAATATTGCAGGGAGAGCACATCATGGGATGGCGAACAATTATTATCGAACAGAGTCAACAGGTTTCACTACATTTAGATAATTTAAAATTAAAATGCTTGAAGGGGACTATTTAGTCCCCTTACAAGATATTAGTATCGTTATATTTAACAATTACAAATTAAATGTTACGACACAATTATTATGTAAGATGAGTCGGTATCAGATTTGTGTAATTATTTGTGAAAAGAATGGATTGCCATCAGTTGTGATGAATCCAATAGCTGGTAATTATGTAACATTTAAAAATCAAGAAAAACAATTGCATATGAACCCATCCAGACCAGGTGATTTATGGAAAGCGATTATTGAACGTAAAATAGATAATCAAATATCTGTTTTAGATCATTACTCGTTATCATTAGATACAATCGAGACAATGGAATCGTTAAAATCCACTATTCAGCCATTAGATATAGAGAACCATGAAGGTATCGCCGCTAAGGTTTATTTTAAAGCTTTATTCGGTGTTGGTTTTGTAAGGGATAGAGAAGAAGGCGATCCTCTAAATAATGCTTTGAATTATGGCTATTCTATTGTTCGAGCTCTTATGGCCAGGGCATTAGCTGCAAAGGGGCTTTTGTTATCTATTGGTATTAAACATCATAATATATATAATCACTTTAATCTCGTTGATGACTGTATGGAAATATATAGACCTATCATAGATGATTGGGTCTATTTTTCTATGTATAAAACTCAAGAGTTATTTTCAAGAGACTTGAGGCTTAATCTAGTTTCTATGCTTTCTGAAGTTACAGTACGTCATCAAAATTTATCTTATTCGATAGCGGATTCGATGAATAGATTTGCAGATAGTCTAATCCGATGTATGACTGATAGTAATGAAGTATTAGATTTGCCATTATTAGATAATTGATATTGGTGAATGAGATGAATAGGTATAGAATTGTGCGAATATTAATAATGTTTGATTTACCAATGGATGATACAGTTGCAGTTCGTAACTACACTCAGTTTAGGAAATTCTTGCTACGGCAAGGGTATTTTATGATTCAGTATTCTATTTATTGCAAAATTATGCCTAACCGGGATAGTGTAAAATCTCATATTGAATATATTAAGCGATATTTACCACCAGATGGGGCTGTATATGTTTTACAAGTTACTGAAAAGCAGTATCAGAGTATGAAACTTTTAACTGGTAAGAAGCAAATTATAGAAGAAAAGTTAACAATTGATAAGACTATAATATTCTAGGAGGATACTATGGATGGCGAATTAGTATTGTCAGGGTATAAACTTTTAGAACCGGTGCATATTAATTTACAGGATGTAACAATTGTTGTACCGCAAGATGATTTTAGAACTATGCCAGTCATATTTGAATTTATAGAGAGATATTTTGATAAAAGGCGATTCTCTCAACAATATCAATTTAATATAGTACAGATTAATAATAGAGATTGTAGAGATGATGATTTTGAAACATTATATGTTCCTCCAAGAGTAGACCCTTCAGAGTTGTTTAAAATAGCGAAGAAAAGTTTATTAGGGAAAATTACTGAGAAAGTTTATAAAGAAATTTCATTATCTGAACGAGAAAAATGTTTTGATCAGCTTTATACTACGGTACTTTCACCTATAAATAAATTATTATCCAAATATAGTTTAATATGTGAATGTAATGCTAATGATTTCTGGAGCCTTAGTAAGCTTATAGAATTGCTATCTAGCGATATGGAACTTTATGGCGCTTTTGATGAACGTTCACAGTATGATTTGAAGTATATGTTGATAGATCTATTTGCTCAATTGGATAATGGTAAGAAAAAGCTATTACTTTTGGATTTACCTGAACAAGGGATGTCGGATGATGAATTTTATTCGCTATTGGATTGTCTTAATAAAAATAAATCTAGTCTTAATAACAGTATAATTTATACTCAATCATGTAATATTGCTAGTGTATATGATAAACCGTTATGTTACCATATAGTTAAAAATAATCTTGTATGGGGTATGGACGATTATGATGAGATTGAAAATTTATTATTAGATGCAGGTGGAAATTTAAATTTTAGTGAGAAAGAGCAACGGTTCGTTCGAAGCTTATTTAACCGTAGTATTTTTGAGTCAGATTATAAAGAAATTAATGATTTATTTTTTACTAAATAATTGTAGAGCGTAAAAATCAATATATATAATGGAGAGTCTATATGAGTTTTTACAATTGGATTCAAGAAAAATTATTCGACAATTACGAAGAGTGGCGTTTGAAGAGCCCTGATTATAATCGAAATGGTTTTAATATAGTAGGTATCGATAATACATTAAAGGCTATGCATGATGGATATTTCATGTATGTTGAATTATACCCACCTCATGCCATCGATGGATGTACAGCCATGAAAGCACGTGTAGGTAAAACGCAGGATGCAGTAGATTTATTCTTAGATATAGATGGCAAGACCTATCGTATGGCTGATGTAAGTTATCCTGACGCAGTGAAGATGATGCGGGCTTTTGTGAAAAAACGCAGAGTACCTGATTGTAGTTTGTGTGTAGAAGTAGCGTATCTAGATATAGAGCAGATGAAATCGACATTTACAGAGCTGGCAACGCTATTGCTAGGCAATGCTAAACAAGCTAACTCTTTTATGACTAAGGCAAAGTTAAACTCCATGGAAGACTTAGAAGATAGCTGGTGGAACCTCTATGAGAAACTACAGTCTAAAGGTCGCGCTGTAGAGCTATCTTTAAAAATTGAATTAGAGGATTTTCTTTATCATGTGCAGAAGTTAATACGTAACAAGTCTTTAGATACTAGCGAAAATCTAACTATTGATACAGCAGCATTAGATGAAGATCAAGTTATTATGGACTGGTGTGCTAGTCTTAATTCTACGTGGGAAAACTATACGTTAGCAGGCATGGACACAGGAACCGATAGCTTTGTACTTATGGTGCTTTCAAATGAGGAATTTAAAACAGCCAAAGAACTAGCGAAAGAATTATTACATAGAATCGATGTAGCTGAGCGATTATGATGATGTTAGGCTATAGACTAGTTATATATTTGCTTGTATGTGAGATAAATAGGAGAGAGTCATATGAGTATTGTACGTCTACCAGAATATGAAGCAGAGTTTGAATCGGAAGAGTTTGAAATTTATGCATTACCACGCAGTGATGCGAATGGGGCTAGTCCTTATTTAGAGAAGTACCATAGACCACTGGTGGACACCGATGCTATCCTAGATACTCGAACTGGTATGCTTGACCGTAGCGAAGGCATTTTGACGTGGATTATTGAGGGCCTTGACGATAGATGGGGTTATTCTTTTGAGCCCCATGGCGTTTACAAATTGTTGGTTAAGAAAGCAAAGCCTTTAGAGGACTTGGGCTATATGCGTCCTTCTTGGAATAATCGCTATTATGTGCTTGAGGTGTTAGAGGAACATGCTAAACATAGCGAGTTAGAGGCGTTGTCGGCTTATTTGAAAACCCCTAAATACCTTCATACTGACAGGGGTGACTTCCTGTTAAATCGAGAGTATCAATATTACACAGCGAGAATTGATGATTATGCATTCACCCTTGATGTGGATGAGGGTTCTGATGAAAGCTGTACCGTAGCATTGGCTGCTTTCAATACAATCGATAATTTCAAAGCATTTGAACAACGAATTAGTACCTATATTAGTGAGACCTTGTTAGAACTCGCTAATTATTGGCTCGACAATGACGACCAAGATCCGATTACGTCAGACGTATTTGCTAAGCGTATTACGATGGGAGAATTGGCGTTTCGCAATGATGGCACCATAGAGGTCTATTATGACGATGACGATATCTTCTGGGGGCACTGCATCATAGCTCATATTGATGCAGATGGAAATCCTACTGATGCGGATATTGCAGGATAATCAATTAATGGAGCATCCTAATGAGAAAATCGGAATTAATGACATTATGGAATGTTGAAAGCTGGTCTGAAGAACCGTATGGCGTTTACTTTGTATCTCGCAGATTGGGCACTAATTGTTTAGAGAAGGTAGGACAAGCCTTTCAAAAACTTAATATTAGTTGCACCAGTTATACTGAGGTTGAGGTGCTTTCACTACCAATGTGGAAACAATTATCTGTTGAATTAGATGAATTAGATCAACTAGCACAGGAACTCATACAACAGGAAATACCGCAAGAAGAGTCTGTTGTACTGATGCTAACGGATATAATGTTAGATAAATCAGGTTGTTACGATGCATTTGCACTAGGCTATGATGTGGGAGAATCCCCAGCAGGACATCTATATGTTTTGGTTTCTTTTGATGAAAACTTTACGGTTCAACAAGATGTGATTTATGAAACCTTATAGAGTTGTATTAAAGTGGTGATACTGGTGTTGTATTCTACCTAAAAATATAAGTGATATGCAGGAGAGAGACCATGGAAGATATGTATACATTAGTTAAAGATTTCTTTAGTCATGATATGGATTTAGTTGATTTATTTGATTCTGAAGCTATTATCTGGATTGATTGGCGCGAGGATGACGAAGATGTGGTGAACTATTTCAATGATATGATGGATGAACCTATCGACATTCAAACCGTTAGTAATGGCAAGTCCTATGGTGACGATATTGTGTTACAAAAGGGCGATAAAGAACTCTTAATTCCTTACGGTGATGAGAAAGAGCGGGATGTAACGATCAAATACTTCAACGAATTTGTTAAACCTGATTATGAGGTACGCTGGTTTACTGAAAGCCTTGGAAACGATACGCTTGGGTTTACCGTGCTTTCAGGGGCAGAATGGGCTAAATTAAACGATGAATTTGGGGCAGATACAGTTCGTTACTATTTTGAACCTATCAATCTTGAAAGTAACATGTTTAATCTTGATATGGACGAAGTATTTGCACTACTGGCATTACGAGAGTCCTAGAGGAGATTCATATGGCAATTGACGGTGTGAAAATCATAGATAGTGATGACGGTCATGATATTTATAATGCCATTGTTGAGCGGTACA
>OGHZ01001307.1_pt1 | contig 10449 bp, 9 predicted proteins | sample 1571661 | NCBI WGS metagenome assembly OGHZ01 (sample SAMEA2582040, study PRJEB24529) | metagenome | biome: Human gut stool | place: China | collected 2011 | reverse complement strand
ATATCATAGAGTCTCACTCAGTCTCAAATCTCGTGAGACTTCGTTGAGACTAACTTTGAAATATTCGTTTTTCAGAAAGCTCTTTAATCGTCTTTCTTTAGAAAGCTTTTTCTTAGAATATTCTGTTTCTCAAAATTTCTATGACATTTTCTATGACATTTCTACGACATTTTCTGTGACATTTCCCATCTTCATTATAAGCGTTACCTAAAACAAATTTGTACCTTTAATCAATTCAATTTTTACCTTCTCCCTACTTCCATACATAGAGCTTTTACTTTCATCAATAGTCTATACCTGATGTTTATTCTATGAATACATACTTTCCCTTTCCTTTACCATTTACCACTTTAACAACTTTCATATCTCTAAGTTTTGTCATGACTGCTCTTGCTGTGGATGGTGAGCAATCAAGAATTTCTTTTATTTCTTTTGTTTCAAAAATCTGATTTTTCTCTATTTCATCATACACCTTAAGAATATTTGCCTTGGAAGGTTCATTATATTTTTGTTGCTCAATCGCCGACTTTTCTTCTCCAATCGCCGGCTTTTGGTAATCAATCAACGACTTATTGACTGCAACAGCTAATTTTTTTAATGAATCAGCGGTTTTTTCAACAATAGTTTTTCCAACTTTTGAATTATAAATAACCGCCTGCAACATAAAAGCATTTGTATGATAAACAGGATCTTTTAATCCCACCTGCTCCAACTCATTACACATACGATTGACACCTTCTCCAAATTCTTTTACAAATTTATAATTCTTTAAAAACTCTGCAATCTTAGGGTTTCTGAAAAAATGTGTGAAACGTATATTGTCTATTCGTATATGTCACGGAATCCCGGAAGTTTTCTTGGACTTTCAACTACTATATGATCATCAAACATTTTTATCTGAATATTCGTACCGGTAATACTGTAAGTGCGATGAGTAACTGCATTTACGATCAATTCCTGTCTGACAAACTTAGGATATCCGCATCTGTAACAAATGTTCCGTCCGGTCCAAGATACGTTTTTTCTTTTACCTGCGTATCCAAATATGCAATTGCTTCATTTATCATATTAAGCAGTGTACCTTCAAAGATAACATCCTTTATAACATTCATTTCTGTTCCAAATTTTTCTTCTGTTCCCTCATAACGTATAAAACGGATCCTAGCACGGGGAAAGAAATTTTGAGGATTCTTTCCAAATAGCAAAATTGCAGCGGTACTGATTTGAATCTCGCCATCTTTTTCTTTTATGAAGCCTCTGTTTTCTTTGAGATATTCCAATGGACTTTTCCCATAATCAATCTCATCTGTATATTCTTTTACAAAGTCCATATCTATATCATCTATCGTAGCATCAGGCACAGCCTTATCTTCAAATTATCGTTCTCCCTTGTCATAATTAAGCTGAAGGCGTTCTTCAAAAGTCTGTAATTTAGATTTATCATCAACTCTTAAGAATACATCATCTGCCTGATTTGCATGCACTTGTGGACTTGCATCAATATGCATTACAAGTACATGATTCTCTCTTTCCTTTTCATCAACACATAGAACTTTTTCTATTCCAACTTTAATAGTTGGATTACAGAAATCAAATGGTACTCTTAGAAGTTCATTTAACTTCTTGGTTTCAAAATCAATGCCTTCAATTATTTTTGTCTTATCGGTTATACCTATTGCAATATCTCCACCATCCGCATTAGCAAATGCAACAATCGGTATTGCTAAATCCTTAGAAGAAATATTTATACTTTTTCTATCAAATGTCTGATTTTCTTCCTTTGATAAAATTTCTTCAATCGTCATTGCATTCACCTTCCTTAAATTTTCCTTTTATTAGCTTAAATCTTGAGCTAATTCTATCTTCATATATTATCTTAGGAATCACCTTGAGTATCATTTCAGGATCATCTTGGGTATCACTTAACTGTCATCTTTCGGTGTTCCATAACTAATTTTTTATTCAGTTTATCAAATATATCTTTATACTCTGCACCTTGATTTCCTAAAACTATAGAATTAATAATTGACAATATCATTGCTTGTCCACCACATACCGAATTCCGATCATAGTCATCAGGTATTTCATCTCCCGCAATTGGAATCTCTACTTCATTAATCCACCATTTATCAATCTTATTATAGATTTCCAGCATATCAGCAAATAATTTAGCATCCTTCTCTGTAAATCCATCATTTAGATTTTTTAGTAATTCATGTGTAATGTCGTTTCTTCTTTTTCGTATTATTTGATATTTTTCAAAATCATCTGCTGTTATTGCTTCAGATTGAATAAACCACTTTAATGAAGAATCCTCAATGTTTTTATCTAACGCTCTTACTTCTTTTTTATATTCTACAGTTTCTTCAAATATATAGTTATCTCCATCCCACTTTTCATCAGAATAAAAATCTCTAATCTGATTTATTACATAATCTTTTAAGCATTCATAATTTAAAACAAATATAGCAGCAAAATTTACATTAAATTTCAAAATATTCTCATCTAAAATGTTTTTCCAATTATCCATAGTTTCCTCTGTAAATATCTTAATAATTCAATTTCAATGCTCTATAATTCTTAAACTATATAATTCCTGGTAAATATACTGTCCAATACCAATCACTATCTATCATTGCTTGATACATTGCTGCTTTCCATGAATTAATACTAATGGACTGCTCATCTTCAATATATTCTAACAACCTATCCACAGCTAATTGTTTTCCCCCTCTTTTAAATAATATTTTTATTCTATGGAAACATGATTGATATACTTCAGCAGCATGAACTTTGTAAATATCATTAAGTCCAAATCCTTCTTTCGAAAAGCTCCTCCTTATACGTTCACACTTAACTTTTCCCAGTATCTCTGGAGGATCCGCATAAAAATAAAATGATACTTCTTCATTTTCAATTAATCTGGCTTTCAACCAAATACAATCATCAAAATCATCATAATATGGATGAAATGGCTGTTCTGAATAACTAGAAAATGTTGATGCTGATTTTCCCGCATTGCATTCCGAACAAGATGGCACCAAATTATAAGGTGAAATCGAATATGTAACATATTTTGTCTTAGGTAAAAAATGATCTAAATTGTCAGCAATATTTTGTTGACAATATGGACATTTACCATTTGGAGCTGAAAGTAATATTTTGTCATAATATTTTCTATTTGGTTCCTCTTTAGGAACAAACTTTTGTTTATATAAAGCTACCATATCATCTTTTGTTGCAATTGACTCAACATTATCATGTTCAGGAATTGTATATAATTTACCTATTGTGGCTAAATCATCATATTCAATCGTTTTTTCAATAATCTTTTCTTTGACTAACTCTATATGTCCCTTTCTCGGATTTTTCATTCTCATAATACAATTGTTCAAAATTGGTTCTATATCATTGTCTGGTTTTCTTATTTTTTTCATTATACATTTTCCTTATCAAACATGTACGCTCTAAGTATTGATTTTGCTTCATTCCCTAGTTCTCCATTAAACAATGATAAAGCCTCATCATAAGAATTCTTTTTTTCAGAGGCATCTCTCAACATAGAATGAAATCCTGATTTTTGAACATCATATCCAAAAATTTCCGTAGTTATCTCTCCTAAATTTTCACCATAAGTTTCTATTTCAGGACGATCAAAAATACGATATTTCCCATTCCTTCTAATTTTCCAAACACATTTTCGAGGCACTTCTTGAACAATAACCGGCGAGTGTGTTGCTATAATCGCAACTCCATTTCTATATGTCAATAATTCAGAAAGTGCACGAATAAATGCTGCCACAAGAGGAGGATGCAAGTGTTCTTCAGGTTCATCCAATATAACTATCGTTTTTTCCTCCACAAAATTAACCAAGCTAACAAGTGTCAATAAAATATTTTTATGTCCTGAACTAAGAACTGCAAATCTTTCACTTACCATTGTCCTAAAATATTCTGATTCCAGACGATTTTTATATTGAATTTTATTCTCATCCTTTTTCATTGGTAACTTATCGCATATTTCTTTGTACTTATTGTCATTTTTCTCACTCCACTCTTTTATATTTAATTCTTTAAATGTACTGTCCGATTGAAGAATGTCTATTGAGCGATTCCACAGTTCCTTTTTTATACTACTTTTAATTATTGGATAATAATTATCAAAAAATAAACCATGCAATTGATTATATTTAGCATATCTATTTCTTTTTCCCTCGTCATCATATTGTGCGTAAATCAATCCAATATATTTATATGGTATTTCACTATTGGGAACATCATCTTCACATATCGGATCATCAAACGCACTAAACGAGATATTTACAATGTTAGCAAATGTTTCACCCCATCCTGTTTCAACTACCCCATATTGTTCTTTCTGATTATTAAAAAGAAGGGCTTTTAACATCCCCTTTATTATTGTTGTCTTACCTATTCCATTGTTTCCAATAAGTACATGAATATTACTAGATGGCATATTATTTTCAGCATCTACTCTAAAATCGAGATGTTGATTGTCACCTGTAATTAAATCTTTATCTGGTAGAATATATTTAAAATCATAATCTGTTAATACTGCCCCTCCATCTGCAATTCTGTGAAATTGGCCTTTTACTGTACTTACAGATATATCTCTTAATAAAGATATTTGGGTCACTCTTTGTTCAACAATTTTATTAAACAATTTCAAATCATATGCAACATCTTTTAATCCATTTAATATTTCTATCCTCTTATTACAATCTTTTAAGTTGGAGTAATAATATGTACTCGTTCCCAACGAAAAATAACCTTCTGGCAAAGATGTAAAGCTATCAGGTAATGCTGCTCTGCGTTCTGTCTGTCCTTCTCTACCAATTTTAATACTACCTATCAATTCATTTAAATAATACACTTTATAAACAGTTTCAAATTCAAACCAATCATCCCACTTACTATTTTCAAGATAAACATTATCTTCAGAATTATCATAAAAAAAACTATCTTTTACAAAAAATCTCATAACAAATACCTTCTTGCCCTCCTTCATTAGTCAAATGTCTTATATTAGCCCTATCTCATCCACTTCCTTTTATTTCTTCGCTCCATATGTTGCTGTGCTTTCAGCAACCTTCATGGGCACATAATTTGCTTCTGCATATGATATTGATTTGTCTCGAAAGTTAACAACCTTTTCCTCTCCCATATCATTATTATCTGTCCAAAGTTCGCACTGTGTCATAACAGTCTGAACCGCATCCTCCATACCTTCAGGCGGGTACTTATGCTTTTTCAGCAGTTTCTTTATAAGCATACGCATTTTTGCTCTTGCTGATTCTCGTTTCTGCCAGTCAATTGTTTTATTTCTTCGGAGAGTGTCTGCAAGTTCTTTTGTAATTGCTATCAGTTCTTCATTTTCATAGAAATCCTTTATTGCCTGTGGCTTAGTTAATGCATCATAGAAGGCAAGCTCATCAGCAGTAAGCCCAAGCTGGTCGCCTTCCTTCTTGGCTGCCGCAATCTGTTTTGCAAGATTCAGCATTTCCTCAATAACTTCTTCATTTGTCAACATACCATTAAGATATGCATTAAGCGAACGCTGCATAATTTCACTAAACTTCTCAGATTTAACTACATTAGTTCTGCGATATACTGAAACCTGTTCTGCAATCAACTTCTTAAGAAGTTCAACCGCAAGATTCTTTTCTTTCATATTGGCAACTTCTTCAAGAAACTTCGGATCAAACAGTGAAAATTCCTCTTTGATATCTGAGAAAAGATTGATAACTCCATCACTTTTGATACTCTGCTTTAAAAGCTCATTTATCCTTGCATTCATTTCTGGAAGAGAAATCTTCTTGCCAACTCCCGTATTTGTTAGCCTAAGAACGAGAACACGCACTGATTCAAAGAATGCTGCTTCAAATCGACTTTCTTCATCAACCAACGAAGAACAGAGCGACAATGCCTGATGTAGCATAAGTGCTTCTTTTACAAACGAGTCCTTATCGTCTACTTTTTCTCTGTCCATAATAAAGTTAACAGCACCACTGATAGTTTTTGCTCTTTCAAGGTCTGTTCCACCTGTAAACTTCGAGTAATCATATCCGTGGAACATATCCCGACAAACTGACAGCTTTTCCAAGAACTTTGGATATGCTACCTTTGCAACATCAGTATCGCCATAGTTCTTTTTATCACGAGAAGTATAATCATTCATTGCCTGTTTCAATGCAGATGCAATTCCAACATAATCTACAACAAGTCCACCTTCCTTATCACGAAACACACGATTTACACGAGCGATAGCCTGCATGAGATTATGTCCAGACATTGGCTTATAAACATACATAGTTACAAGTGAAGGAACATCAAAGCCTGTCAGCCACATATCAACAACAATTGCTATCTTCATAGGGCTGTTATTATCTTTGAATTTCTTAGCAAGTTCATCCTTATGATGTTTATTGCCAATAATCTTTCTCCATTCTTCCGGATCATTATTACCAGAAGTCATAACAACTCCAACTTTCTCAGTCCATGCAGGACGAAGTTCTAAGATACGCTTGTATATCTTCATTGCAATAGGACGAGAATAAGCAACTATCATTGCCTTTCCTGTTAAAAGATTCTCTCTGTTATTCTCATAATGGTCAAGAATATCACAGACAAGGGAATTGATAGTATTATCATTGCCAAGAACAGCTTCCATCTTACCAAGTTCACGCTTGCTTTTCTCAACTACTTCTCCATCAGCATTTTCAGCCATAACATCATATTCACTATCAATCAACCTAAGAGTATCTTTATCAAGGTTAAGCTTGATAACTCGGCTCTCGTAATAAACAGGTCTTGTTGCTCCATCCTCAACCGCCTGTGTCATATCATAAATATCAATATAATCACCAAATACTTCACGAGTGCTACGGTCTTTTGATGAAATAGGAGTACCAGTAAATCCAATATATGTAGCATTAGGCAGAGTATTTCTGATAATTCGTGCCGTTCCAATTTTTATCTTACCGGTTTTGGCATCAACAGTTTCTGTCAGTCCATATTGTCCTCTGTGTGCTTCATCCGCCATAACTATAATGTTGTTTCGCTCCGACAAAGCTTCGTGAGATTCTTCAAACTTCTGCATTGTAGTAAAAATAATACCATTTGCCTGTCTGCCGGCAAGCAAAGACTTTAAGTTTTCTCTACTTTCAGCATGTATCGGCTCTTGTCTTAAGAATTCTTTACACTTTGCAAATTGCCCATAAAGCTGATCATCAAGATCATTTCTATCGGTGATAACAACTATCGTTGGACTATCCAATGCTTCTTGCAACAAATGTGCATAAAATACCATAGAAAGTGACTTACCACTTCCTTGTGTATGCCAAAACACACCACCCTTACCATCCGTAACAGTAGCATGTTTTGTTGATTCAATTGCTTTTCTGACTGCAAAATACTGGTGATATCCTGCAAGAATTTTGAATGCATTAATGCCCTCATTTGAAAAACAAATGAAGTTCTTTATAATATCAAGAAGTCGCTCTTTCTTGAACATCCCCTCAAAGAAAGTATCAAACTGTGCAAACTGTGTATTCTCATAATCTCCATCTTTCGTTTTCCATTCCATAAAGCGGTCTTCACCTGAAGTGATTGTACCTGCCTTAGATGTCAACTGGTCGCTCATAACGCAGATGGCATTATAAATAAACATAGATGGGATTTCCTGCATATAATTGCGAAGCTGTCTGTATGCTTCAGAAGCATCCGTTTCTTCACGAGAAGGAGATTTCAACTCAACTAATACAACCGGTAAGCCATTTAAAAAGAGAATTACATCCGGACGCTTATTACTATTTTCAATGAAAGTCCACTGATTCGCTATGATAAATGAATTATTGTCAGGATTTTTGTAGTCAACAAGATAAACGATAGAGGAACGCTCCTCACCATCTACAAAATATCTAACTGGAATGCCATTTTGCAGATAATCCATAAATGCAGCATTTTTCTGCACAAATTCTCCATTTTCAAAATTTTTAAGCTTAAATAAAGCATCCTGAATGGCATCATCAGGAAGATCTCTGTTAAGACGATACAGAGAATTAAGCAAAACATCCTCATATAGCGGATTGTAAAAATCTCTTTCTATATCCGGACCATAAACATATTCATAGCCTAAATCATTTCTAAATAGCTCTATAACTGAATTTTCATAATTAGCTTCCGTATAATTAGCTGACACTTTATTCACCTCTCTCATCCGTTGCTGTAATAAAATCTTCAACCATTTGTTTTAATAATGCCACAATCTGTTCTGCCTTTTGCTTCGCAACATTCCTAGATTGACATTTTGTAAAATAATATCCTGTAATAGACATATTTATTTTACTGAGTATTGGATTACGCTTATACCAATCAACAGTAAAATGCTCTTTTATTATGTTTAATACTTCCCTAACATCTTCTTCACCAATAATATCTTTAAATTGATCATCGAAATTATCAAGAATGTATTGTTCAAGTTCCGGTTGTTTTACACCTATATCCTGCTTATTGCTTGCAGACTCTTCTTCATATTTTGTAAAATCTGTAACAGGATTAACCAGATTACGATTTGCATATTTTATGTAACTTAATTGATGCTCTAATTCAGGAAACAAAGTAGCCTCATTTATGTTATACAGATCTAGTTCCTTTAAAATATTTTCTTTATCTTCTCCTGAAATATAAAAACATGTATCGCTAAATTCTTCTTTTAGTTTTCCCTTTGCTTTTGATATGACGGAATTCTTGGTCTCATTCTCTTTATTAAAAGAAAATAGGCTTGTTAGTAAAAATACTCCACTTTGCTTTCTCAATCTTTCATTTGTATAAGTTGGCATTACCATGTAGTTATTTTGTATTATTTTTATAAACTCTCCGTAATTTACTAACCAATTATCCTTTGTTCTTTCGTCTATAATTCGATCATGATATAGTCTTTCAAGAACATCAGACAAAGTATTTTCTTTTTCCAAATCATAACTTGCTAAAGCCGACACGATTTGAATTTCAATATCTGTGGATTGAGATGAATAGTATTTGTCCGTATAATAAATCACTCCATATGGTTCTTTTTCCACTTCTCCATCTTCCGTAACATATTTTACTGTGCCATGCTTTTTACATGCGAAGTAGAGTGCAACCAACGGATTCGTAGTCAAATCCAAAAGACGAGTACACATCCCATAATGCTGGTACTTCGTCATAATATCAAACATCGAATTCAAGTCCCTAAATTCTGTTGGTGACTTCTGCAATGGTATCTGCATCAGTTTATGTTCAATGCTTAACATATCATCTCTAAATATGCTCGGCTCAATATCCCAAAATTCAGTCTCCTGACCTCTGAAATATAGTTCAGTAGAAGTTCCGTCTTGAGCTTCCTTAGTCTCTTTTACTCTTCTTATCTGTTCAATAAAAGAACTAACCGAATCAATCAATGTTATATTAGATTCATCAATTTCTTTATATGCCACTTCATCTACTCCTTTGCAAACTAAACAATTATCCTTTGAAGTGTTTTGGCTAGCAGTGCACCACCTGCCATATTAGCACTCATAGTATATAAAATATCAAAAATTACACATACAAATTCTTTTACTTTACTTCCCATGGCGTCATCTCCCTTCGCTTTTATCACTATCTTGACAACAGATACAGTAAATAAGACTACAAGCGATGAAATAGCAATTGGTGCAACTAACCCTTGCACTGCAAGCCAAAACACTTCAAGTATGGTAAACAATAATTTAGAGCAGCAAGCTCAGGCAATATATCAACAGATGTTCATTGATAATGCAAGTTCAGATTGGACAGAAGGCACATTGAGCGATATAGCCGATATTACAATGGGACAGTCCCCAAGTGGAAGTAGCTACAACGAAGATGGTAATGGCACCATTTTCTTCCAAGGTCGAGCTGAATTTAGTTTTAGATTTCCAACCGTTCGCCTTTATACAACTGAACCGAAGCGAATGGCTTGTGCTAATGACACTTTAATGAGTGTTCGAGCACCTGTCGGCGACCTTAATGTGGCTCATACCGATTGTTGTATCGGTCGAGGACTTGCGGCTATTCATTCCAAGAATAATCATCAATCATTTGTGCTATACACAATGTTTTCTCTCAAAAAACAATTAGATGTTTTTAATGGAGAGGGTACTGTGTTTGGCTCAATTAACAGAAATTCCCTGAACGAAATGCCTATCCTTATACCATCAGGTGAAAAGCTTGATGAATTTGAGGCGTTAGTTTCTCCAATGGATGCCGCTATTCGCAACAATTACGATGAAATCTGTCGTTTAGAGCAACTTCGTGATTCATTATTGCCGCAACTTATGTCCGGAGAACTCGATGTTTCCGACATCGACCTCTAAGCCGCTAAATTATTGTTTAGTATATAACATACCCATAACTCCCGTGGGTGGC
>OGHZ01001305.1_pt1 | contig 10452 bp, 9 predicted proteins | sample 1571661 | NCBI WGS metagenome assembly OGHZ01 (sample SAMEA2582040, study PRJEB24529) | metagenome | biome: Human gut stool | place: China | collected 2011 | reverse complement strand
CGGCTACAGTGCCTCCGGTGCGCGCGCCTTGCTGGAATACGCAAAGTCCCACGCCTACAATACGATGGACAGCCGCCCGGATACCAGCGACATTCCGCAGCGCGCCTCCCAGTCCAGCGGCTCCGCCAGTACGCCGCTGCCCACCGCAACGCCGACAAAGTTCACCGCCAGCTATGAGGTTGAGGACAGCGGCAAGGGCACCCTGACCGGCAACGGCCAGACCGGTGTAGCGAGCGTTGAAATTCAGGCGGAGAGCGGCACCAGCGTCAATGTCACGGCAGTGGCTGCAGACGGCTTTGTCTTTTATAAATGGAGCGATGGCGTTACGACCGCCACCCGCTATGACAACATCACCAAGGATATCTCCGTCAAGGCTATGTTCAACGATGCCCGCGTGGAGCTGACGCTTGACAAGGGCGACACGGCCATGAAGAAGGGTGAGAGCCTGACCGTGAACGCAACGGTCAAGCTTGGCAGCAAGGCGTATGACGCCACGAATGTGCAGTGGTCCATCAACGATGAGATGGAGAAGAACGGCAGCAGCCTGACCTTTACCCCCAATGCCGCCGGTACCTATGTCATCAAGGCAGGCATCGAGATCAACGGTACCTTCTCGACCGCACAGCTGACGGTCACGGTGGCAGCCGATGCCACAACGGTGAACATCAGCGGCACGACCCTGACCGCCACCATCGGCAATGGAAGCGGGGAGACTGTCTGGGGCTGTGAGGAGACCTCTTGGCGCGCCTCGGGTGAGCAGGTGACCTTTACGGCGAATGAAGCCGGTACCTACCGCATCCATGCCGCAAATAACGGCACTGACAGTGTGTTTGTCGTGACAGTCAACCCGGCCCCCACGCAGGCCCCCACGCCCACCCCCTCGCCCACACCCACACCCACGACCACGCAGCCGCCTGAAAACTAGTCCGATGAATAAAACCGGAGGCCACGCCGCCCCCTGACAGAGGTAAGACTATGGCAATTTACACTTGTGTCCTGCTGGACATCGACAATACACTTCTTGACTTTGACGCCGCAGAGCATCAGGCCCTGACCGACATGCTGGCAGAGTATGAGCTGCCCCACGATGAGAACGCCTGCGCCGTCTACCATCAGATAAACCGGGAGCTGTGGGACGCACTGGCCAAGGGGCAGATGAACAAGCAAAAGCTGTTTCAGGTGCGGTTCGGCCGCTTTATGCAGGCTATGCAGCTGCCGGATAACGGCAAGAGCAAGGCGATGAACGACCGCTATGAGGAACTGCTCTCCACCCACGCTGACCTGCTGCCCGGCGCGCTGACCGCGCTGGAGGAGCTGAGCGAGGTGGCAACGCTTGCCATCGTCTCCAACGGTGCTGCTGCCGTGCAGGAGCCCCGCATTGCTGCCTCCGGCATCGACCGCTATATGGACGGTATTTATATCTCTGAAAAAATCGGCGCAGCCAAGCCCAGTGCCAAGCTGTTTGAGCATGCCCTGCGTGATCTGGGCATCACGAACCGCAGCCGTGTGCTGATGGTGGGGGATGACCTGCTTGCCGACATCAAGGGCGGCATCAACGCCGGGGTGGACACCTGCTGGTTCAACCCCCGGAATGTCGAGAATAAGACCGACATCGCGCCGAAATTCACGGTTGGCTCTTATGAGGAGCTGTACCGTATCGTGATGGAGCCGGAGGAACTGGAAAATCTGGGCGTGCGCAACCGCCGCCACAGCAACGAAGCCCTGCTGTAAGCAAGCACAGGGCATACTGCCGCTGCCCGTATATAAGGCGGCGGCATCATTTTGGAATTAAGGATGTACCGCTATGTTGTTGGAACTTCAAAATTTGGGCAAGAGCTTCGGCGAACACGAGGTACTGCACGATGTGACAGCCGGGGTGGAGCGCGGCGACCGCATCGGCATTATCGGCGCCAACGGCACCGGCAAGACAACGCTCCTGCGCATCCTGTGCGGCGAGAGCCTGCCTGATGCGGGGGATGCGGCGTTCGGCACCGGCGTGACCACCGGCTATCTGGAGCAGAATGCCAGACTGGACCCCGCGCTTGATGTTTATGCCACGATGAAGCTGGTGTTCACCCCGGCATTGGATGCCATGCAGCAGATGGAAGGTCTGCAAAAGCAGCTGGCTGCCGATCCCCATAATGCAGAGCTGACCGACAAGATCGCGCACTGCACCGCTGTGGTCGATTCCATTAGTAACTGCAAAGATATTATTTTGATCAAAAAGGTGCTGAACGGCATGGGATTTCCGGCCGACACATGGTCAAAGGCAGCGGGTGTACTCTCCGGCGGTGAGCAGACCCGCCTGCGTCTGGCCCGCCTGCTGCTGGAGCGGCCTGATCTGCTGATTTTGGACGAACCCACGAACCATCTCGATCTCGAAACGATGGAGTGGCTGGAAAATTACCTGAAGGCCTACCGCGGGGCGGGGCTGGTTGTCAGCCACGACCGCTATTTTCTGGATGCCGTCTGCACCCGCATCTGGGAGCTGCGCGGCAAGAGCATCAAGACCTACCGCGGCAACTACTCAGCCTATCTGCCTCAGCGCGAGGCCGCCGATGAGCGCCAGCAAAAGCTGCACGATGCCGCCGTGGAGAAGGCAGCCAAGCTGCAGGATTATGTGGACCGCAATCTCGTGCGCGCCTCCACCACCAAAATGGCGCAGAGCCGCCGCAGGCAGCTTGAAAAGCTGGGAATCGTCGAGGCACCCACTGCGGAGGCGTGGGAGCTGAACTTCCGCTTTGAGTATGACATTGAGCCGTATGATGAGCTGGTCATCATGAAAAACCTGAGCGTTCACATCGGGGAGCGCACCCTCATTGATGCGCTGGACTATGTGGTCCACCGCGGGGATAAGCTTGTCATTGCCGGCCCCAACGGCGCGGGCAAATCAACGCTTTTGCAGGTGCTGGACGGCAAGCGCCGCCCCTCCGGCGGTATGGTGCGGCTGGGCAGCGGCGCCAAGCCGGGCATCTTCACCCAGCAGCAGGCCCGCCGGGCAGGCCGCGTCATAGATGCCATCTGGAACCAGTATCCCCGCTTTACGGAGCTGGAGGTGCGCAGCCATCTGGCACGGTTCGGCTACCGCGGCGAGGAGGTATTCAAGGACTGTGCCTCTCTCTCCGGCGGCGAGCTGGCTCGCCTGCGCTTTGCCGAGCTGGCGCTCGAGCGGCCGAACCTGATGTTCCTCGATGAGCCTACGAACCATCTGGACATCTATATGCGGGAGAGCCTGACCCAGGCGCTGGCGGCCTACACAGGCACGCTGCTGCTTGTCACCCATGACCGCTACCTTATGCAGACGCTGGACTGCCCGATCATGTACCTTGAAAACGGCAGCGCGACATTTTACCAGAACTTTGCCGCACTGCAGAACCGCGAGGCCGGCAGAGGGGCGAAGGCACAGGAAACGCAGCAGAAGGCGGAGGACAGTGCCAAAAAGCAGGGCTACGGCAAGGAGCAGCGCAAGCGCCGCGCCGAGGTGCGCGCCCGCCTGAAAAAGGTCGAGACCGAGATCGAGGAGCTGGGAGCGCACATCGTAGAGCTGGAAAACGAGATCAACGACCCTGAGGTGCTGCGCGATCATCTGCTGCTGCGGGATAAATGCGATGAGCTGGACGATACAAGGTTCCATCAGCAGGAGCTGTATGAGGAATGGGAAAAGCTGGCAGAGGAGCAGGAGCGCTTCGAAAACGAGGGGGAATAAGCTTTTACCGTTCTGTAACTTGTATTCCGACGAAAAAGCGTTATACTATAGGTTTAGCAAGAATAGTCGGAACAGTGTAGGAAAAGTATATAAGGCGGGTTGAACACATTGCAGACCACCATTATCGTAGCAACGCATAAACCGTACTGGGTGCCGGAGGACCCGATGTATCTTCCGGTACAGATGGGCCATGCCATCCACCCGGCCATCGGCTATATCGGCGATGATACCGGCGAAAATATCTCGGAGCGCAACGCAAATTTCTGTGAGCTGACGGGCCTGTACTGGGCAGCGCACAACATTGCTTCCGACTATATCGGTATCGTGCATTACCGCCGCTATTTTGCCAGCCGGAAAAAGAGCCGCTTTGCGCCCAAGAAGGACCGCGTCATCAGCCATGAGGAGCTTTGCTCCATTCTGGCCACCACCAATGTAGTGCTGCCGCGAGAGCGCCATTACTTCATTGAAACAAACTATACCCAGTATATCCACGCCCACCACAAGCGGGATCTCACGGCGACCCGCGCCATTATTGCGCGCAAATGCCCGGAGTATCTGCCCGCCTATGATATGTATATGTCCAAGACCCACGGAACTGCTGCAGCATTACTGCACATGGCTGTTCGACATCCTGTTTGATCTTGAGCGGGAGCTGGACATGACCGGCTACACGGTGAATGACCGCCGTGTGTTCGGCTTTGTGAGCGAGCGCCTGCTGGATGCCTGGCTCATTACCAACAACATCAGCTTTGAGGAACTGGATATCGTCTATATGGAGCATCAGAACTGGCTGCACAAGGGTACGGCCTTCCTCAAGCGCAAATTTTTCCCGAAAAAAGATGATTGATGCAAGAGATGTCACGGCGGTGGTCGTGACCTACAACCGCCTGCCGCTGCTGCGCCGGTGTCTGGCCGCTTTGCAGGCCCAGACTGTGCAGGGGCTGCGGGTGCTGGTGGTGGACAATGCCTCCGCCGATGGCACGGCGGAGTATCTGAAAACGCTCGCCATGCCGGGTCTTGTCTGCCGTATCCTCACAGAAAATCTCGGCGGTGCAGGTGGCTTTGCCTACGGCATGCAGGCTGCGGCGGAGCTGGGCTGCAAGGCAGTCTGGCTTATGGACGATGACACCCTCCCCGAGCCTCAGGCGCTGGAAGCACTGCTGGCAGCTGATGCAGCCATGGACGGGGCATACGGCTGGTTGTCAAGCCGGGCTTTGGCCCCGGATGGCAGCGACCAGCCGATGAACCTGCAGCGCAAAACGATGTACCGCGACATAGACGGCTTTGACGGAAAAGAGATCCCGGCTGTGATGGCCAGCTTTGTGTCGCTGTTTTTGCGCATGGATACCGTGCGGCGGTTCGGTCTGCCCATCGCGGAGTTTTTTATCTGGTCGGATGACTGGGAATATACCCGCCGTATCTCGCGCTGCAAGCCCTGCCGTGTTATTCCGGCCAGCCGGGTCGTGCATGCCATGCAGAACCCGGGCATTGTGAACATTGCCCGGGATGTACCGGAGCGCTGGGCGCGCTACCGCTATTTTTACCGCAACGATGTCGTGCTGTACCGCCGCGAGGGGGCTGCAGGATGGCTGTGGCTGCTGGCAAAGGACGCATGGCATACCGTGCAGGTGCTGCGCGACAGCCGGGGCCGCCGCGCCGAGCGCATCGGCATTATCTGGAAAGGCTTTGCTGCGGGGGTGAAATTCCGCCCGCAGACACCCTATCTGCCATGAATCTGACTGAATCGATCTGCCGCAGGGCGGCCCGCGCCGATGCGGTGGCGTTTGATGTGTTTGATACTCTCATCAAGCGGGACACAGCAACCCCTACGGAGCTGTTCCGTATGCGGGGAGAGGTTTTCTATACAGCCCGCATCGAGGCCGAGCGCGAAGCGCGCGCAGCTAAGGGCGGGGAGGTGACGCTGGCGGAGATATACGCCCGGCCCTGCCTTGCGGGCTATGACCCGGCACAGGAGTGTGCCGCCGAGCTGGCCGCCTGCGTACCGTACCGACCGGTGCTGGATGCAGTGCAGCAACTGCGCCGGCAGGGCAAAAAGCTCTACTATATTTCAGCAATGTCCCTGCCGCAGACGCAGATCGATGCGATGCTGCGCCGCTGCGGCTACCCCGCCTTTGACGGCGGTCTTGTGTCCAGCACCTATGGTGTGCAGAAGCGAAGCGGAAAGCTGTTCCGGCAGTTTCTGCATGAGACAGAGCTGGACGCAAGACGGGTGCTATTTATCGGGGACAGCTGGCGGGCGGATGTGGCCGGGGCCGCGCTGGCGGGCATCACCGCCTGGCATCTGCCGACGCCGCCGCAGCCTGCGGATGCCGTGGCAGCCTTTGTGGAAAACCGCCTGCCCGCGCTGCAGCCGGGCGGGCAGGCACTGGGCTTTTCAGTGCTGGGGCCGCTTGCCGTGGCGTTTTGTCAATGGCTGCATGACCGGCGGGCTGCACGCCCGGCCGCAGGGCTTTATTTCCTCGCGCGGGATATGTATCTGATGCGGGAGGTCTACGGCCTGCTTTACCCCGAGGAAAAGACAGAGTATCTGCAGGTTTCCCGCCGCAGTCTGGCCCCAGCGTTTCTGGCGGCGGGTGAGTATGCGTGCGTGCTGGCGGCGCTGCCGCGCCAACTGCTGATCGGCGCGCAGCTTGCCGCGTACTGCGGCACTGTCTGCCCGGAAGGTGAGGCGGAAAGCGTTTTCGACCTCAAGACGCCGGACACAAAAGCACTGTATGCGTTTTTGGCAAAGCTGCCGCGCCCCGAAACGGCCGATGCAGTCACGGGTTACCTGCAGAGCAGGCCGCTGCGGACGGGGGATACCCTTGTGGACATAGGCAGCGGCGGCACGACCCAGCTGCTGCTGGAAAAGCTGCTTGGGACGGAGCTGCATGGGATGCAGCTTTCGGCGGATGACCGGTTCAGCGCGCCGCGCACCGAGGTATTTCTCTTTGACGGTGCCCCGGCACCGCGCATCTACTGGGCAGGGCAGCCCCTTTTGGAACGCCTGCTCTCGCAGGATGTCGGGGCGACCCTCAGCTACACGAAAACGCCTGTGGGCTTTCGCGTGAATACCGCCGCCCAGCCGGCTGAGCCGTTATTGGCAGAACTGCAGCGCGGTGTGCTGTATTTTGCGCAAGAATGGCAGAAAAGTGTGCTGAACGGGCAGACAATAGAGCCGCAGCGCGCAATCACTCCGTTTTTGCGGTTGGTGGAAAGCCCTACTGCTTTACAGGCAAAGCTGCTCGGGGACTTGACCGTTGAGGACGGCGGCATCTACCCGCTGGCAGCACCCCGCAGCATGGGGTATTACCTGACCCACCCTGCAGCCGCCGGGTGCGACCTTGGCACGGCGCGGTGGAAGATCGGCTTTTTAAAGCGGCTGGCTCCGTTGCCGCTGCCCTACGGGAAAATCTATCAGAAGCTCAAAAAGTAACTGCGAAGGGAGGGCAGCGTCATGGCAAAACTCAGTGTGATCGTCCCGGCGTACAACGCCGAGACGACGCTGCGCACCGCAGTCGAGTCGATTCTTTCGCAGCAGGTGCCGGGGCTGGAGATCATCATCGTCAACGATGGCTCTACGGATGCTACGGACAAAATATGCCATGCGCTGGCCAGTGAAAACCAGTGCATCCATGTCATAACCCAAAAAAACGCCGGGATCTGTGCGGCCCGCAACCGCGGGCTGGAGGCAGCAAGCGGAGAATTTCTGACCTTCTGCGATGATGATGACCTGCTCTGGCAGGGGGCGCTCAAGCTGCTGCTGCAGACGGCGGAGGATTCCCTTTTATGATGCGGGCTCGGCGGCTATGAGCTCCTGCGCCAGCGCCCTGGGACAATGGTCCAGCAGCCGCATCCCGCCGGGCAGGCCTGCACAATCGAGCTTGGCAGCGGCGGCTACGGCTCCTTTTTGACAAACAGCGGCCCGCAGTTTGTCTGGAACGCCCTCTACCGCCGTACCGCGCTGCTGGGGCTGCGCTTCAATGAGCGATGCAGCTTCGGGCTGGAGGATTTCGTTTTCAATGCCGCCGCCTACCGGCGCATCAGCAAAGCGGTCTATATTCCGCAGGTGGTTTACCGCCATTTTGAGGGCGTGCAAAGCACCTCCTGTGCGCGGTCAGCCCAAGCGCTGCTGGGGCGCATCCGGGCACTGGAGCCATGGATGGAGGCGGAATTTCACGCCGCCCAGCGCTGGTGTGACGCTGATGAGCTGCAGGCCGTCTGGAAGGATCGCCGCGCTCAGGCAGTCACATTTTTGATGCACCAGCTGCGGGACGCCCACGCCCCCGGCGCCATCCGCCGCCGCGCCTGGCAGACGCTGCGGCAGGTGCTGGGCCCGTATCCCGGCGGGATGGTTGACATTTTACACGATGCAGGGCACAATAAAAAACAGACCGTGGCACTGCTTTTATACCAGATGCGGCTGCAGAGACTGTATGATCTGCTGCCGGTCAGAGAGGAACAGCTATGAAAACGATTCTTGTTACCGGCGCGGCGGGGTATATCGGCCGTCATGTTGTAAAGAATGCCCTTGACCGCGGCTATCGTGTTATTGCGGCGGATTTCAACTTCAAGGGCGTGGATGAGCGTGCAGAATTCTGTGATGAACCGCTGTTCAGCGGGGATCCTGATCTGTACAAGAAGCTGGGCAGCCCGGATATCTGCATCCATCTGGCGTGGCGCGACGGCTTCCGCCACAATTCTGCTGCCCACATGAAGGATCTGTCCAGCCATGTGACCTTTCTCAACACGCTGGTGGAGGGCGGTCTGCAGGGGCTGAGCGTTATGGGCACGATGCACGAGGTCGGCTACTGGGAGGGTGCCATCAACGAAAGCACCCCCTGCAAGCCGCAGAGCCAGTACGGCATTGCGAAAAACGCCCTGCGCCAAAGCATGATGCTCAGCCTTGCGGATTGCCCCTGCAGGCTGCACTGGCTGCGCGCGTACTATATCACGGGGGATGAAGCCCACGGCAGCTCGATCTTTGCCAAGATCACGCAGGCAGAGCAGGACGGCAAGGCGACCTTCCCGTTCACGAGCGGCAGCAATCTTTACGACTTTATTGATGTGGATGAGCTTGCCAATATGATCGTGGCGGCCAGCGTGCAGGACCGGATCAACGGCATCATCAATGTATGCACCGGCAAGCCCATGAGTCTGGCAGACCGTGTGGAAAAATTCCTGCGGGACAAAAACTATAAGATCAGGCTCGACTACGGCGCATTCCCGGACCGCCCCTACGACAGCCCGGGCACTTGGGGTGACCCGGCAAAAATCAACCAGATTCTGGCCATGGATAAAAAGGAACAGCAATGAAACGATTAGGCATCTTTTTCTTCTACGAAAAAAACGGCGATGTGGATGATTTCATCACCTACTATCTCGCAGATCTGCATAAGAACCTGACCGAGTTGGTCGTTGTCTGCAACGGCAAGCTCAGCGCGCAGGGCCGCGCCGCTTTTGAGCAGTTCACCGACACGATCATCGTGCGGGAAAACAAGGGGCTTGATGAATGGGGCTACAAAAGGGAAACAGTCTACAACGGCTGGGGGAAGCTGTCGGAATATGACGAGATCGTCATGACGAACTCGACCCTTATGGGCCCCGTGCGCCCGCTGCGAGAGATGTTCGAGGCCATGTGGGAAAATCAGGATCTGGATTTCTGGGGCCTTTCCCTACACCACGGCGCAAAGTCGAACCCTTTCAAGGGTAAGCATCTTTACAACTATCTGCCGGTGCATATCCAGTCCCATTTCATTGTCTACCGCAAGCGCTTTGTGCAGAATCCGGAGCTGCAGGCCTATTGGGATACGATGCCGATGATCGAAAGCTACACCGACTCGGTGCAGCGGTATGAGGCTGTGTTCACCAAGCAGTTCGGGGATAAGGGCTTTAAGTGGGATGTCTATGTCAAGACCGATGACCTGAAGGAGTTTACCGACTACCCGCTGCTGGTCTGCCCGACGCTGCTGCTGCGCGAAAAAAAATGCCCGCTTTTCAAGCGCCGCAGCTTTATGCATGAGCTGGAGGCCTACCTCAACGATACCGCAGGCGAGCCGGTGCAGGAGCTGTATGACTATCTGCGCGATGAGACGGACTACCCGCTGGAGTTGATCTGGAAGAATATGATCCGGACGATGCACCCCCACGATTTCACACGGAATCTGGCGCTGACCCGCATCATTGAACCGACCGTGCAGGATGTCGCTGCGGCACAGAGCCTTTGCCAAAACCGCCGCATCGCGCTGGCCATGCATCTGTATTTTATGGATATGCTCGGCCAGAGCAGGGCCTTTGCTGCCAAATTCCCGCCGCAGACCGATGTCTTTATCACAACGAGCAGTGCCGATAAAAAGCCGCAGATCGAGGCAGCCTTTGCCGGCCTGCCGGTACACAGCGTTACCGTGACCGTGGTGGAGAATGAGGGGCGCGATGTGGCGGCCTTCCTCTGTGATCTGGCCCCGCAGCTCAGGGAATATGACTACGCCTGCTTTATGCATGACAAAAAAGCTGTCCAGACAAAGCCCGGCAGCGTGGGTGCTGGCTTCGGCTATGTCTGCAATGAGAATGTCTGCAAAAATTCGGCGCATGTGCTGAATGTTCTGTGCGAGTTTGAGAAGGACCCGTACCTCGGCATTCTCTGCCCGCCGTACCCGACGCACGGACTTTACTTCATGAATATGTGCTCCGGCGGCTGGGGCCCGAACTTTGAAAATACGAAGAAGCTGATGAAGGATCTGGGGCTG
>OGHZ01001300.1_pt1 | contig 10510 bp, 5 predicted proteins | sample 1571661 | NCBI WGS metagenome assembly OGHZ01 (sample SAMEA2582040, study PRJEB24529) | metagenome | biome: Human gut stool | place: China | collected 2011 | reverse complement strand
ATATTCCGGTGCGTAAACCTCTGCATTCTTTACCAATAACATAACTATTCCTCTTTTTCCCGTAGCTGTTCATTACGCAGATACTCCAAACTATCATGAACAGTTACTTTTCTTTTTTCGTTTCTACTCAAAGTATATACGATGGAATCCTTTTCCGGAACGGAGTTTCTGAAAACCTCTCCGGCATAGCAAGGCAGATTGGGAGTAAGGTACATACACACTGCTGCAAGCGGATAGATAAGTGATTGTTTCTTCATAATATTCTATTCATATAAGATAAATTAATGATGCAAATATATCTCTTAATTCTTTCCGTTATTTCGGACTGATACGCTTCGGGATAATATTGATAACGATTGATACAATAGTTCAAGCCTTTTGAAGGATTATCCCTTACATTTGTCACAATAATACAAAATACTTATATTATGAAATACAAACAAATTCTTTCTTTTTTCGCAGGCGCTTGCCTGATGTTTTCTTCTTTACAAGCACAAGAGTATAATCTCACTAAATTTCCAAAAGGTTCTACTCCTCTTGAAGTAGGTAATCGGATCGCTAATAAGTTTATTGTCACTCCGCATACCCGTTTCGGAAATCCGAGGGCGGAGAAAGCTCCTAATTATATCACGTATCCCGACGCTTGTGCGTGGTTGGGTGCTCTTTGGTTTGGTAAAGTTACCAAAAACGAACCTTTACTTGATAAACTTAAAGATCGTTTTGAACCTCTTTTCTCCACAGAACAGAAGATGCTTCCCCGTATGAATCATGTAGATCATAATGTGGTAGGAGCAGTTCCACTTGAACTTTATATACAGAAAAAAGGTGATCAGCGCTATTATGATCTTGGTATGCGATATGCCGATACACAGTGGGAAGCTCCTGTTGATGCTACTCCCGAACAGAAGGCGTATGCTGATAAGGGTTATCCCTGGCAGACACGCATCTGGATTGATGATATGTTTATGATTACTACTATTCAGTCGCAGGCCTATCGTGCCACAGGTGACCGGAAGTATATTGACCGTGCTGCCCGTGAGATGGCGATGTACCTCAAAAAGATTCAGCGTCCCAACGGACTGTTTTATCACTCTCCCGAAGCTCCCTTTTTCTGGGCACGTGGCAATGGTTGGATGGCTGCCGGTATGGCCCAGTTACTATCTATTCTTCCGAAAGATAATTCGGACCGTACTACTATAATGGAGGCTTATAAGAAGATGATGAACACACTCAAACAAAACCAGGATCCGGATGGTATGTGGCATCAGCTTATTGACGAACCGGCTTCCTATAAAGAGACCTCCGGTACGGCAATGTTTACCTATGCCATGATTGTAGGAGTGAAACATGGTTGGCTTGATAAAAAAGAGTATGGTACTGCTGCCCGTAAAGGCTGGCTTGCATTGGTGACCTATATCAATGAAAATGACGAAATAACCAATGTTTGTGAGGGGACGAATATAAAGAATGATAAGAATCATTACATGAACCGTAAACAAATTACGGGTGATTTGCATGCACATGCTCCTTTGTTGTGGTGTGCAGTTGCTTTGCTTGGGAAATGATTTTTTTAAGATTGTACAGCCTTTCTTTTGTAAAAGAGAGAGGCTTTGCTTTTTTTTGTGTTATCTATTGCGTCATAAGCAACATATTATATCTTTGCGTAGAAAATGATATTATGAATTACACATTACTATTCTAATGAAGAAACGATTATTGTTGTTTTTAGTTTGTTTTCTCACTTTGCCGGTGCTGTTTGCCAAAGAGGCTGAGAATTTCTATTTTTCTAATTTGAATCTGAAGGATGGTCTTTCCCAAATTTCTGTTCTGAAGATCATGCAAGATTCTAAAGGGTTCATATGGTGTGCTACCCGTAATGGACTGAATCGATATGATGGTAACCGTTTTGTGGCGTACAAGCATAGTAATACCGATTCGCTTAGTTTGAGCGATAATCATATCCCTACTTTGGCCGAAGATAAATTCGGTAATCTATGGATCGGAACAAGTAAAGGCCTTAACCGCCTTGATTTGAAAACCAATAAAATAAAATCTTTCAATACCAAAGCTTATCCGTTACTTTACAACAGCTCTATTCGTGCTTTGCTGGTCGACTCCCGTAATCGTTTGTGGGTAGGTACGGCCGAAGGGATGTTTCTGTATATTAATGATATGGATATGTTTCAGGTGATTGAACTGAACGGACAGATTAAGAAAGAACTGATAGCCGATATTTATGAAACTACTAAGGGACAAATGCTGATCGGTACCAAGAACAAAGGGCTTTATGTCTGTGATATGAATATGAAACCATTAAAGCATTTTACGGCCAATAGTAAAGATAAGTTGGGTATTTTGCCCAGTAATAACGTTGCTACTATTTTTGAAGATTCTAAAGGACAGATTTGGGGCGGAGCTACTTACAACGGACTATTCAAGCTTGATATAGACCGTGAAACGATTATTACTTATACCAAAGATAACAGTGCACTTTCCAACAATAGCATCCGTTGTATTGCCGAAGTGGAGGGTACACTACTTGTAGGTACGTTCGACGGACTTTATACAATTGACCTGCACAACAATTCCAAACTGTTACACTCCAACGCCTCTTTGGAACAAGGCAATCTCAGCCATTTCTCTATTTATTCGCTTTTTGTGGACAGAAGTAATATTGTATGGGTAGGTACTTATGCCGGAGGTATCAATTATAGTAGTAAGTACAACAATCGCTTTGTTTTTCATGATCCTACAACTGTCTTTGATGCCATGTTCGGCATTTATGGTACAATGGTTTGTATGCCTACGGGCTGTCTGTATATGGCGACAGAAGGGCGGGGGATACTCGATTATAATCTGCCTACTCGTAGGTATCAGTATTATCCTATCAAAGATTCCGTTCAGTTGCAACATAGCCAGAATATTGTAAAAGAGCTGATGTTGGAAGGTGATATTCTGTGGTGCGGAACCAATCGCGGTGGTATTTATCAGTTTAATATCCGCACAAAGAAATACTCGCTTTATTATCAGTTTAAGGAAGCCATGTCTATTTATTCCATACTGAGAGCATCGAATGGTGATCTCTGGTTGGGAGCTGCCAGTCCGGATGTGGGATTGATTAAACTTGGAAAAGACAAGAGTGTACAGAATAGTTTTAAGTTGGCCAATGATACTCTTCCTCCGCAAAGAGTGAGGAGTGTGCGTTGCATGATGGAGTTGAGACCCGGGGTATTGCTTGTAGGAACCCGTAATGACGGATTGGTGAAATACGATGAGTGGAGACATGAGATGACTTATTACAGTATGGATGAGGAACCTGAAAACCGGCGTTTGCAGAATAACTACATCACCAGTATTGTCCGTGATGCTTCCGGAAATATATGGATTGGCATGTTTGGAGGAGGGCTTGCTCTTTATGATGAAGAAAAGGGGATCATTAGTACTGTTACGCAGGAATCAGGATTGGCAGAGAATGATGTTTGTGCTATTGTTCCGGATGAAAAGCACAATCTCTGGATCAGTACCAGCAACGGTATTTCACGCTATAATATCAAGACGAAAGAGTGCGCTAACTATAATATCTTCAATGGAGTTGCCATACAGGAGTTTACCCCTCATAGTGGTGCCATGCTTCCCAACGGAGATATTTGTTTTAGCGGAAACAATGGTTTTGTAACCTTTACCCCCGATGAATTGCAGCAGAACTCTTACATTCCGCCACTTGTTCTTACCGGATTGGTGGTTAATAATGAAGAGGTGGAACCTGGAGCAAGTACTATACTTACCTCTATTCTTGATGATACCGAAGAAATCAGGTTGAAATACAATCAGAATAATATATCCATTAGTTACTGTGCACTCAATTACATTTTTCCGGAACAGAATCAATATGCTATTTTTCTTGAAGGTCATGATAAGGAATGGAATTATATCGGCAATCGTAAAGAAGCCTATTATACCAATCTGAGTCCGGGAACCTATATCTTTGAAGTGAAAGGAGCCAATAATGACGGGATATGGAATGAGCAGGTAAAGAAACTTCGTATCATCATCACTCCTCCCTTGTGGAAGACCTGGTATGCGTATCTGTTCTATGTCGTTGTCTTTTTGTCTATGCTTACAATTATCATGTATTACATCCTCAATAAGCAGAAACTGGAACGTGAATTGGTGTTCAAGCAGAAAGAGAAGTTTCAACTTGAAGAGTTTCATCAGACCAAGCTACGCCTGTTTACCAACTTCTCTCACGAGTTACGAACTCCGTTGACGCTGGTTATCGCACCTTTGCAGGAACTCATGCAGATGGCAGATTTCAGTGCAGGCGTGAAGAATAAACTCAGTCTGATATTTAGTAATGCACAACGGCTGTTACTGTTAGTCAATCAGCTTATGGATCTTCGGAAGAATCAGGATGGAAAGATGCAGCTTCGGCTCACAAAGAGCAATATCCGCTCTTTTATGCTGGAGATTTGCTGTGCTTTCAATCAGATAGCTATGAATAAGAACATCAACTTTGTGTTCGACAGGAACGAAGAGCGCCTGAGTGTATGGTTTGATAAATCTCTGTTTGAGAAGGTTGTTTTCAATCTGCTTTCCAATGCCTTTAAGTTTACGAATAGCGGAGGAGAGGTTTCACTCGATCTGAGAGCAATCTCCTATAGCGAACTGCCATCCCGGCAGCAAGAAAAGTTGGGAGAGCTTCCTGCCGATACGAACATGATACGCCTGTTGGTGACAGATACAGGTAAAGGAATTCCTACGGATGAGATAAAGAACATATTCACTCCTTTCTATCAGGTAGGGGTGAGTCAGGAAAATAATGTGGGTACAGGCATTGGGCTTAGTCTGACCCAATCTATTGTCAACCTGCATCATGGTATCATTGAAGTAGCCTCCAATGAACCCCACGGAACTATATTCGAAGTGATCATTCCGGTCAGTAAAGGGGTGTACGATGAGTCTTGCTTTGCGGCGGAGGAAGAAGAGCGTATTGTGGAAGATGTAATTCCGCCTACAGCGAAACTTCCTCTTATGAATGCCGAAAAGAAATGGACTGTTCTGCTGGCGGAAGACAACAATGAAGTACGTAATTATGTAAAGGAGTGTCTCGAACCTTATTATTATGTGCTCGAGGCAGACAATGGCGAAGATGCCTTTAATATCTGCGTAGAGAAATATCCCGATCTTATTCTCAGTGATATTATGATGCCTCGTATGGACGGTCTTGAACTTTGTACGCTGGTGAAGAAAGACCTGCGTGTAGGCCATATACCGGTTGTGCTGATGACTGCCAAATCGATGGTTGTACATATAAAAGAAGGTTTCTCCGTAGGTGCTGATGATTATATTGTCAAACCATTTAACATGGATGTTTTGCTCTGCCGCATCAATAACTTGCTTGAAGCACGTGAGAAACTAAAGAAACTCTATGGTAAAAAATTCTCTCCCGAAGCATTGGGTATCGAGATCGTTTCTACCGATGATCGTTTCACACAAAAGTTCTTTGAGATTATAGAGAAAAACATTGCCAATCCTAATCTGAATATAGACCTGCTGAGCAAAGAGATTGGGCTAAGTCGTGCCAATCTGTATAGAAAGCTAAAAGCCATAACAGAGCTGTCTCCAACCGAATTGATCCGAAACAAACGGTTGGAAGTTGCCGCTAAACTATTGGTAGAGTCAGACTATACCGTGTCGGAGATTTCCGTACTTACCGGTTTTAATAGTCATGCTTATTTTTCAAACAGCTTTAAGCTTGTGTATGGGTATTCACCTTCGGAATTTGTGATGAAACATCGTGAAGGTGGTAAGATACCACTAAACGATGATCTGAGTGCAGAATAAACTTGTTATTACAGGAATGTTGATTGATTATTTTAAAAAACTGATACAATATTTATAATGCAGTTGTGTAAATTCTCATAGCTTTGTCAAAAATACACAAGCTATGAGAAACACACTTGTTTTAATTCCCTTTTGGGTCATACTATTTATTGCTTTGCTGGCCTGCCATTCTCATTTGCCACCACCTTCTTCTTTGTTAGAGCAGGCATTAGAGAAAAGTGGTGATAACCGTTCTGAATTGGAAAAGGTGTTGATGCATTATTCACAGAAAGATGCCGATAGCTTAAAATTACGGGCCGCTGTCTTCCTTATTGAAAACATGCCCGGGCATTATTCTTATTATGGTACATCGTTAGATGAATATCGGGATAGTGTAAACCGTTCGGCTGCCATGTGTAGGCTTCCCTGGCATATCCGGCAGATTTTTCATCTCTATCCTTATCAGTCCATTCATAAAGTGAGTGGTGCACGCCGTATAGAAGACGTGGAGTGTATCACCGCCTCTTATCTTATACACAACATCGATTGTGCTTTTGAAGCCTGGCAATATCCCTGGGCACATCATCTTGATTTTGATGATTTTTGTGAATATCTGCTTCCTTATCGTGTAGGCAACGAACCCATTACTAATTGGCGTGATTCTCTGAAAGGTATGTATGGCGATATGCCCGGACGTTTTGCAGGGATAGACGAGATTAATGAGTCTCCCTATCAGGCATGTCTGTATGTCAATAGTAAAATGATAGAAGAGATGGGGTTTGCCCGGAAAGATTCCGTTCGTTTTTCTCATCCATTGATCGGAGAGAAAGATATTTTCTCTTTAGGCTGTCCGGAATTTGTTCCTGTTACTGTATTAGTGATGCGTTCTTTAGGTATTCCCGTTTCAATGGAGTCTATTGAACAGTGGTCCTCCCGTGGAGGAAAACACTGTTGGAATGCTGTGTACCATTTCACAGGTTTACATTATCCTTTCACCGGATTTGAATCACGTCCTCGTGGTCTGAATCAGGATTATAAGATGAATAAAGTGTATCGTCATACTTATCAACGTAATGCACGGGCGTTGATAGATCATACCGGTGACGAATCTATCCCCATCTTTTTTGAAAACCGCTTTTTACAGGATGTCACTTCCGAGTATATGACTTGCCATGATATAACTGTCTCTCTGGATTATGAACCGGATGATAATCAGGAATATGCCTATCTTTGTGTATTCAACAACTCACATTGGATACCGGTACATTACGGTAAGCGGGATGGACTTAAAGTAACATTTACAGATGTTGGTCCCGAAACCATGTTTATAGCAGGGTATTTTCAAGATGACGAATTACAACCCGCTTCTCTTCCTTTTCATGTTCGTTTAGATGGTACTGTTCACTTTATTTCTCCTTCCGGGACAGAACGAACATCATTAACTCTACATCGGAAATACCCTCTTTTTCACCGTTTTGCCAATTACAGCCGTCATATCATAGGGGCTACCATAGAATCATCAGATTATAAGGATTTTCGGAAAGTAGATACATTATGTACCATTACCCACGATGCCAATACACAGTATGATTCTGTATATGCTTCGGGTGTTTCCATACCTCGCCGTTATCTACGTATCAAGCACAATGGAAATGCTAAAATGGAACTGTCAGAATTAGAGGTATATGGAGCAGATACAACCACCTGTCTATATGGAAAACTCTTTTTTCCTCCTGCGGATGCTCATTTGTTGCCTCAGGCGTATGATCTTTATAATAAGTCAATTAATGACTATATCGCTATTTCAGATATAGATAAATATCCAGATGTGTTTAATTAGATGAGTATCTTATCTGAATTAACTAAAATGTTAATATTTTATATCGCATAATACCTCAATTCGTTTTCTGAGAAGCAATAATCCTATACTATAAATGATAGTGATGTGATTATTATTAACAAATATTGTATTACTACTTATGTGAATCAGTAGTTGATATTCAATTACTGATTCATATTAATATTATAAACAATGCGTATGAAGAAACTTTTTATTCTATTTGTCTTATTGAACTATCTGTTATGTTTGTTCTCTCAAAATAAATTTGCAGGTGTTAATCTGTCTCTAACATCGAAAGTATGTACACAATCTTTTTCTATTGGCTTAAGTTCCAGTTCCCATCTATTATGCGGGTTGGGTGCGAATCTGTTCACTTTACGGGCAGATACGATAAAAGGAATATCTATTGCCGGAATAGGGCATTTAAATCATTATGAAGGTTATTACAACGGTCTTTGTATTGCCGGTATGATAAATATGGCCACAGAGGGAACGAATGGTATACAGATTTCTGGTATAGTTAATAGTACGGACGAAATGAATGGTTTGCAAGTAAGTGGTATAGTAGGTATTTCAGGTTATTTAAAGGGCGTACAAATAGCTCCATTCAATATTTGTGGTGATTGCAAAGGGGTACAAATTGGTTTGGTAAATTGTTGGTTGGGTAAGGAGGTCAATATTTTCCAGTTAGGTCTCATCAATCTCAATCGTTCTACAAAGATACAACCGATGATTTTCGGTGGGAATAGTTCCTTGATGAATGTGAGTGTTCGTTTCCGTGGGAAGTTGTTTTATAATATGGTTGGCGTAGGTGCTTATTCTTTCCATTTGAATAATAAGTTCTCATGGAATTTATCCTATCGTAGCGGTCTTTGGCTACCAATTACCAAATTCTTAGACATAAGTGGTGATATAGGGTATCAACATTTGATGACTGGGAAGAATCGTAATGAATCCCTTCCGGGAAGTTTATATGCTTTGCAGGCACGTTTAAATTTGGAGTGTAAAATTAGGAGCAAACTGTCTTTGTTCTTATCCGGTGGGTATGAGGTAATCCGTCATTATGGTAGAAATAAAACCCATTCCCATCAACCGATTATAGAAGGAGGCATTATCTTGTTTTGATGGTTAATTTAAATTTGTTTCGATGATGAATCATTATTTACGAGAAATTATCAATTGTATGAATTACAATACCGTTTTATCACAAGTGTTTTTCTTCTTGTTGTTAGGATTTCATGCTCATGTAAGAGAAGTTTCAAAAGTTTCTCACTTATATTTCTATCCTGGATTCTCTTTTATATTTATGGCAATAAACCTATCGTTTTTTGTATGCTTTAGAGACTCAACCTGGAAGCTATGGTATATTTGGCGTATTTTTTGGATTATTCTGTGGAACACATTAATGCTATGTCCTTCTGTTGAAGAATATATAATATGCTATTTTGATAATTAATTGTTTCATTTTAGATCACAGAGAATGGCTTTCAAATTTGTAGATATAAAGTGGCTACTGGCAGGCATTATTTTTTTGCTTTTACCTTTTTTTACCTCTTTCAGACACCTGATAGAAGAAAATCATTATATAATGTTATTGGGGGGCTGCTTCATTCTAGTGTGTGCAACTTTGAGTATAAACCGATCCGAGTGGATATCGTTGAGCATGACAGATATACTTGTCTTACTATTTGGAGGATGGATACTTATGACTACTTTTCTTTGGAATGAACGGAGAATCTCGGATGAAAATATTGTTTTGTGGATTGTTGCCGGTGTTTTTTATATCAGTGGACGTATTTACGGACCATCCTCGCAACGTATATGGATATATATAGTAATTGCTTTGGGTGGTTTTATACAATCTATATATGGTTGGTTGCAATATATAGAATGGCTGCCTTCCAATCATCTTTATTTTTCAGTAACAGGTGGTTTCTTTAATCCTGCACATTTAGGGGTATATACCGGGCTTGCAATATGGGCTTTTTTCTTTTTAATGAAGGCTGTTTATAACCAAAAACGATGGTCATTATTTGGAGGTTTACTTTTAGCTGCATTACCTGTTACAATGTTATTTATAATTATACAATCTCGTGCATCTTGGGTGGCTTTATTTCTGTCTTTTATAGGTTTCTATTATTTCTGCAAAAGAAGGAAAATACGTTTTCAATCTTTTTTATACTCCTTGTTGGTCATTACGTTGTTAGCTGTTCCTCTTTATAATTTGAAGAAAGATTCGGCAGCCGGTCGTCTTTTTATTTGGAGGGTTAGTAGTGAATTGATAAATGAAGCTCCATTAACAGGAAAAGGAGCCGATTCTTTTCCTGCCGGATATATGTTGGCGCAAGCTTCTTATTTTAAGGAAAACCCAAATTCAGAACATACGAATCGTGCTACATCCAACATTCATGCTTTTAATGAGCCTTTGCGTATCTGTTGTGAATATGGTATCATCGGACTGTTAATTTTTCTTATACTTTTTGTTGCTCTGTTTACTTCCCGGTCTGACTGTTATATTCGTGCTATGCTTTTGTATTTATGTGTTTTTTCCTGTTTTTCTTATGTAGGGGAAGTTTCTTCTTTATTGATAATGGTTGCATTTCTTTTGGGAGTTACATCCGGAAGTGGAAAGAAGAAAATAAAAGGTTGTGCATGTAGATACAGGAATTTTCTTCGAACCGGTATGATTTCCTTTGCATGTTTGATGGCTGTCTGGGCATGTTGGCGGTATCAGAGGGTTCTGTCCGGATATGTTTTTGCCAAACAATATAATAGAAGTTATATTTTAAATAATGCCCATTATTTATATAAGAATGGGCAATACACAGAGGCCTTACCCTTTTTACA
>OGHZ01001277.1_pt1 | contig 10789 bp, 9 predicted proteins | sample 1571661 | NCBI WGS metagenome assembly OGHZ01 (sample SAMEA2582040, study PRJEB24529) | metagenome | biome: Human gut stool | place: China | collected 2011 | reverse complement strand
GACCGGCCGCAAGATCATCGTGGACACCTACGGCGGCTATGCCCGTCACGGCGGCGGCGCATTCTCCGGCAAGGACCCCAGCAAGGTGGACCGCAGCGCCGCTTATGCGACCCGCTGGGTGGCCAAGAACATCGTGGCCGCTGGTCTGGCCAAGCAGTGCGAGGTGCAGGTGGCTTACGCCATCGGCGTGGCAAAGCCCGTCTCCATCATGGTGGACACCTTTGGCACCGGCGTCGTGGCCGACGAGAAGATCGAGCAGGCTGTGGAGAAGGTCTTCGACCTGACCCCCGCCGCCATCATCCGCGACCTCGACCTGCGCAAGCCCATCTACCGCAAGCTGGCTGCTTATGGCCACATGGGCCGCGAAGACCTGGGCGTGAAGTGGGAGAACACCGACCGCGTCGAAGAGCTGAAGGCTGCTGTCGCTGCCCTGTAAGAGCAAAAACTTAAAAGAATGACTTTTGAGCCGGAGAACGTATGGTTTTTGTAAAAAACACATAGTCTCCGGCTCTTTTTCGACAAAGAGATGTGCAAGGCGCAGAAAATGCAGGTTGGATGCAAGTTAGTGGTGTCGAAACGCCGAAAATGTGATAGAATAAATAGCGGATATGCACTTCAACGTCTGATTTTATCAACTGATAAAAGAAACTTTAAGGAGCTGTAATTATGTCTGTCATTACCCCTAAGGATTGCTTCCACCAGCCTCAGGTCGCCGACCTGCGCCTCATCGCCTGCCCGGGCGCCGAGGAGCTGACCAACCTCATCGACAAGCATCTGGTGCGCTGGGCCAGCGAGGCCGGCTACCAGACCAATAGCTTTATCATCGAGAGCGCCTGCCCCCGCTTCCAGAGCGGCGACGCCAAGGGTCTGGTCAAGGAGTCGGTGCGCGGCGACGATATTTTCATCGTTGTTGACCCCGGCAACTACAGCGTGACCTACAAGCTGTTCAACTATGAGAACCACCTGTCTCCGGATGACCACTTCGCCAACCTGAAACGCCTCATCCAGGCCGTGGCCGGCAAGGCACACCGTGTGTCTGTCATCATGCCCAGCCTGTACGGCGGCCGTCAGCACCGCCGCGTGTCCCGTGAGAGTCTGGACTGCGCTGTGGCTCTGCAGGAGCTGCAGGCCATGGGCGTCAAGAACATCATCACCTTTGATGCTCACGACCCCCGCCTGATGAACGCTGTGCCTCTGATGAGCTTCGACAATGCGATGCCCACCTATCAGGTCCTGAAGAACCTGCTCAAGAAGAACCCCGAGATCAGCTTCGACAAGGACAAGTTCATCGTGGTCAGCCCCGATGAGGGCGCTATGAGCCGCAACATGTACTTCTCCAGCGTGCTGGGCTGCAACCTGGGTATGTTCTACAAGCGCCGCGATTACACCCGCGTGGTCAATGGCCGCAACCCCATCGTCGCTCACGAGTACCTGGGCGATTCCGTCGAGGGCAAGACCGTCTTCGTCGCTGACGACATCATCGCTTCCGGCGAGAGCATGCTGGAAGTTGCCACCAACCTGAAAGAGCGCGGCGCAAAGCGCATCATCGCCAACGCCACCTTCCCGCTCTTCACCAGCGGCCTCGAGAAGTTCGACAAGGCTGTGGCCGACGGCATTCTGGACTACGTCACCGGCACCAACCTGACCTACCGTATGCCTGAGCTGCTGACCCGTGACTGGTACGTCGATGTTGACGTCTCCAAGTACGCCGCGTACTTCGTCGTGGCCCTGAACCATGACATGTCCGTTTCCAGCATCATCGACCCCATCAAGAAGATCGAGGCTCTGCTGGCAAGCCGGAAATAATGACAGACAGTTCCTGATATTCATCCAATAGAAAAATCCCCCGCAGCTTTGTGACGCTGCGGGGGATTTTTTTGTTATTCTAATGCCTTCAGCGCCTCGACCACACGCTGATATTCCTTCTCTACCGGAGGGAACAGCTCGTCGGCACCATCAAGGCTGCCGCCGCGGAGGGCTTCCGTCAGAGCACTGGACGGGACGTACAGTGCATCGAAGCCGAGGTTCTGGCAGACGCCCTTCAGGGTGTGAGCGGCACGGAATGCTGTCGGGGCATCCTTCTCTTCCAGCGCCTTTTTCAGGTTCGGGAAGCTGTCGTCCTGCAGAAATTTCAGCGCGAAGCGGCGGATGAAGTCCGCGCTGGGCAGACGCTCCATCACGCCCTTGTAATCGCCGCCAATGGCTGCATATACTTGTTCCAACGTCATTTTTATACCTCACCCAAGAACAGTTTCGTCAAAGAGAATTCCTTTTTTCGGGGGAGGGAGGGCATCGGCCTCAGCCTCCTCCGCGAGCCGGCTTTCTACGTCGCGCAGGCATTCCAGCAGCAGCGGATTGAAAGCGCCGTGCGTTCCTGCGGTCAGCTCAGCGACCGCTTCCTCCTGCGAGAGGGCCTCGCGCTTGTCCCGCTTGCCGGTCAGACCGTCATAGGCATCCGCCAGCGCTACCACCTGTGCTGCGATGGGGATGTCATCGCCCTTCCGGCCATCGGGATAGCCGCTGCCGTCCCAGCGCTCATGGTGCCAGCGGCAGATCTGGATCGCAAACTTCACCAGCGGCTCGTCCTGATACTGGGACAGATTTTCCAGCATCTGCGCACCCAGAATGGGGTGGGTGTGGAGGATGGCGGTTTGTTCCGGCGTCAGGTCGTGGGCGTTGAGGATGCGGTCGTCGATAGCAACTTTGCCGATGTCGTGGAGGGCAGAGGCCGTCGTGATGAGGTAGCGGTCCATTCCGCTCAGGCCGTAGATGTCGGTCTTCTGGCACAGACGCTCCAGCAGGATGCTGGTGATGCGCTGCACCCGGGAGATGTGGTGGATGCTCTCGCTGTTGTGGATCTCCGTGACCTGGCTGAGGATGCCGATCATGATCTGGTCGTTTTTCTCCCGGTCATAGAACTGCTGGGACACCAGCGCACTGAGACGGCGCTGACGGGCGTAGAGCCGGGCGACATTGGAGACGCGGCGGTGGACGATGCGGGCATCGAAGGGGCGGCTGATGTAGTCCGAAGCACCCAGCTCGTAGGCGCGGCGGACGGTCTGGGAGGAATCCTCACTGGAGATCATCACGACGGGGATGTCCTCGAGCCAGCCCTGGGCGGACATCCGGGAGAGGACATCGAAGCCGTCCATGTCGGGCATCACGATGTCCAGCAGCACGATGGAAATATCCGAGCCCCAGGCGTTCAGAAGCTCGAGGCACTTGGGGCCGTTGGGGGCTTCCAGGATCTCGAAATCGTCGCAGAGGATCTCCGAGAGGATGTCACGGTTCATGGGGGAGTCGTCCACGATGAGCACCATCGGACGGTGCTCATTTTCAGAGCAGACGGCATCGGGGGCGATGTCCGCGGTGACAACAGTGTTCTTGCGGCGCTTTGCAAGGTACATCCGCTTGTCGGCGATGAGCAGGGCGTCGCTGATGGGGATGCCGGCGGCCATCACGCCGCCGATGCTGGCCGAGACGTGCATCTTCTCGAACTCGGGCAGATGGGCCGCGAAGAGGCGCTTGTTGATGTCCTTGAGCTTGCGCACGAAAGCCTCAGCCGAGATGTCGGGCAGGATGAGCAGCAGCTCGTCGCCGCCGTACCGCACCAGCATATCGGTGGAGCGGATGCAGCGGTGGATGATGGAGACGATGAGCCGGAGCGCTGCGTCGCCGGCTGAGTGGCCGTAGGTGTCGTTGCAGAGCTTGAAGTCGTCGAGGTCTATCATGGCGACGCCGGCGTTGAGGTACTTGTGCTTTAATTCCTCTTCATAGAAACGGCGGTTGTAGGCACCGGTGAGGGCGTCCCGGTAGATGAGCTCGTTGGAGTGGAGGGAGCTGCGGGCGCTGGCGTCCAGCGGCAGGATCATCTCCATCACATAGGGCTTGCCGTCCACCTCGACATAGCGGGCTGTGACCTGATAGAGGGAGCTGCCAAGCGTTTCCAGCTTGGAGCACTGGCATTTGCCTGCCATTGCCTCGCGCCCCACGCAGCTGGTGCAGGGATGGACATTCTTCCAGGGCGGGTAGCAGGGTTCTTCCGCCAGCATCTTCGGGTCGAGAAGACGGACGGAAGCATATATCTTGCGCAGACAGGCCATCTCCTGTTCGGCCTGCTGGCGTGTCAAATTTTGCTCGGTAAGTTCGGACATGGTGTCGCTCCTATTATAACGAGGTAACGAGATAGGGTGTGGAAGGAGGGCGAGAAACAGCAGTTCTTCTGCAGCGGATCATGATAATTATGTAATATACTACCACAATCATGGGAAATCCGTCAATGCATAGAGAAATATTTCCGAAATGGAATGACAGCTTACCGGGATTCCCGGGAAAATAGAAATTTGAAGCAGACCGATAAAATTGTTGCATCCCGGCGCGAAACGGCTCGAAAAGTTTGTAACCGGTTTGATAAAAATACGCACAGACACAAGAAATTTGGACGCTGGTTGCACAAATATGAAGAATTGTGCTGCTTAACAAAAAGATTTTTGGATACAACAGAATGTATTGTGGAACACTCACAAAATATGGCAAATAATCTTGTCTATTTGTTCTATTGCGAACGGTCGGGCGGATGGTTATAATACAAACAGAAACCGCAAAACGTGTAACGAGTGCGCTTTGCGAGATGCTGTGATAAGCGTTAATGAAGGAGAACAAGATTATGAAAATGATTTCTCGTCGTGACTTCCTGAAAGCTTCCGCTGTTGTGGGTGCTACCGGCGTTCTGACTGCCTGCGGCGGTTCTTCGACTGCTGCTTCCTCTACTGCAGCTTCTACCGCTGCTTCTTCTACCGCAGCTGCTGCTTCCGGCTCTGCTAACGTCGGCGTCTGCATCTATCAGTTTGCTGATAACTTCATGACCCTGTACCGCACCGACCTGGAAGAGTACCTGAAGGACATGGGCTACGCCGTCACCATCGTCGATGGCAAGAACGACCAGAACACCCAGACCGAGCAGATCAACACCTTCCTGCAGCAGGGCGTGGACGTCCTGGTCATCAACCCCGTCCAGACCACTTCCGCTCAGACCATCGTTGATACCATCAAGCCCTCTGAGACTCCCATCGTCTTCATCAACCGTGAGCCCGACAAGAGCGTTCTGGACTCCTACGCAGACAAGTGCTGCTACGTCGGCGCTGACGCACGTCAGTCCGGTACTTATCAGGGCGAGCTGATCCTCGAGACCGAGACTCAGGGCGACATCAACGGCGACGGCAAGATCACCTACATCATGTGCAAGGGCGACCCCGAGAACATTGATGCTCAGTACCGCACCGAGTACTCCATCAAGGCTCTGACCGATGCCGGCAAGGAAGTCGAGTGCCTGTACGAGTACCTGGACAACTGGGACCAGACCACCGCACAGCAGGACGTCGCAAACGCTCTGGCACAGTACGGCGAGAAGATCGAAGTCGTCTTCTGCAACAACGACGCAATGGCACTGGGCGCTCTGCAGTCCCTGCAGCAGGCTGGCCGTACCGTCGGCAAGGACGTCTATCTGGTCGGTGTTGACGCACTGAGCGAGGCTGTCCAGAATGTCGTCGATGGCAACATGACCGGCACCGTTCTGAACGATGACGTGGGCCAGGCTACCGCTGCCGCAGCTGCTACCAAGCTGTACGTCGAGGGCAGCAAGGTCGAGCAGTACTACTGGGTCGACTACGTCAAGGTCACCAAGGAGAACGCTGCACAGTACATCAAGTAAGCAGCCAAAACCCTATCGTTGCAAGGTGCGCAGTGAACCAATAAGGCTTAATTAAAAGCTAAAAAAGCGCGTGCGTGCGAGAAAATATCTCCGCGCACGCGCCTTGTTTTAAGAGCCCGCCGGCAAAAAACGCACTTTCCAAGACCCAAAGACAAGGAGGCTCTGAGGAATGTCAGAATACCGTCTGGTAATGAAAGGAGTGGTAAAGACCTTCCCCGGCGTGAAAGCGCTGGACCACGCGCAGTTGGAGCTCCGCCCCGGCAAAGTCATGGCCCTGATGGGCGAGAACGGTGCCGGTAAGTCCACCCTGATGAAATGTATGTTCGGCATTTACAAGATGGACGAGGGCGAGATCGAGTACGAAGGCGAAAAGGTCAACATCCCCACCCCGCTGGATGCACTGAACCGCGGCATCGCGATGGTGCATCAGGAGCTGCAGCCTATCCCGGCCCGTACTGTGGCCGAGAACATCTGGCTGGGCCGCTACCCCACCAAGAAGGCTGGTCCCATCACCATCGTGGACCATGCCAAGATGTACAAAGATACCGATGAACTGCTGAAAAAGCTCAAGCTGGACATCAACCCCCACGCAAAGCTGGGTACACTGAGCATCGCACAGATGCAGATGGTGGAAATTGCAAAGGCTGTTTCCGCAAACTGCAAGGTGCTGATCCTGGACGAGCCGACTTCCTCGCTGACTGCGAACGAAGTCGAGTCCCTGTTCCGCATCATGAACGAGCTGAAGGAGCAGGGCGTTGCTCTGGTCTACATCAGCCATAAGATGGACGAGATCAAGGTCATCGCCGACGAAGTCACTATCATGCGTGATGGTCATTATATCGGTAAGTGGGACGTCGCCAACATGACCAAAGAGGAGATCATCGCCAAGATGGTCGGCCGCGAACTGTCCAACCTGTATCCCCCGCTGGAGAACCACCCCTCCGACGAGATCATGATGAAGGTGGAAGACTTCACCTCCATCCATCCGCGCTCTTTCCGCCACTGCAGCTTCGAGCTGAAGAAGGGCGAGATCCTGGGCGTGGCCGGTCTGGTGGGCGCACAGCGCACCGAGCTGATGGAAGGCATCTTCGGCCTGCGTGCCCATACCTCCGGTAAGGTGTGGATCAAGGGTCAGGAAGTCGCCATCAAGCAGCCCCGCGACGCCATCCAGCACAGCGTGGCTCTGCTGACCGAGGACCGCCGCGCCACCGGCATCATGGGCGTGCTGAGCGTGGCCGATAACATCTCCATCGCCTCTCTGGACGCCCTGCGCAAGGGTCCCATCATGCTGGACGACAAGAAGATCCTCGAGCTGGTGGCTACCAACAAAGAGAAGATGGCCATCAAGGTCCCCAGCCCCAAGACCCAGATCAAGAGCCTTTCCGGCGGCAACCAGCAGAAGGTGCTGATCGCCCGCTGGCTGGCCAACAACCCCGATGTCCTCATTCTGGACGAGCCCACCCGAGGCATCGACGTCGGCGCAAAATATGAGATCTACTGCATCATCGCCGACCTGGCCAAGCAGGGCAAGAGCATCATCATGATCTCCTCCGAAATGAGCGAGATCATCGGTATGTCCAACCGCGTCATGGTCATGTGCGATGGCCGCATCACCGGCTTCATCGACGGCAAGGATGCTACGCAGGAGAACATCATGGCTCTGGCGACCCAGTTCGAGACCGCGCCCGAAGCGGCGGCGGCCAATCAGTAAACAAGGAGGCTGTCTATCGTGGAAGCTACCAAGAAAGTAACGGGCAAGTCTGTAAAGAAGTGGCTGGGCAACAACGCCATCATCGTCCTGATGCTGGCCGTGTCCCTCATCGTCGGCATCATCCATCCCAACTTCTTCGCACTGGCCAATATCATCAACCTGTTCAAGAACGTCTCTATCCGCTACATCATCGCTCTGGGCATTTCCGGTGCCATCCAGCACAAGGCTGGCATGCAGGATTCCGAGTGCATCATTGCCGTCAACAAGAACGACACCGCTCCCATCTTCGAGATCGCTGACTACGGCATCTGCGGCGACCTGTTCAAGGTCACCCCTCTGGGCATTTCCGGCTGTCTGATCACCACCGGTAACGACCTGTCCGCAGGCCGTCTGGCTGGTTTCGCCGCCTGCCTGGCCTGCATCTTTGCGCAGACCGAGGGCGCTGCCGGTAAGTTCTACCCCAATATGCCCACTCTGCCCACCCCCGTCGTCTTCATCCTCGTCGTCGCTATCTGCGCCATCGTGGGTCTGTGCAACGGCCTCGTGGTCAGCTACCTGAAGGTCCAGCCCTTCATCGCTACCCTGGGTATGCCGCAGGTGGTCTACGGTATCTGCCTGGTCTACACCGGCGGTACCCCCATCGGCTCCCTGAACAAGAACTTCACCTCTCTGGCTTCTGATACCATCCTCGGTATCCCTGTGCTGATCATCATCGCCCTCATCGTGGCGGGCTGCTTCTGGTTCCTGTACAACAAGACCCGTCACGGCAAGTACATGTACGCCATCGGCGGCAACGAGGCTGCTGCTGAGGTGGCCGGTGTCAACGTTTACGCCACCAAGATCCGCATCTACATCCTGGCCTCCTGCATGTTCGGTCTGGCAGGCTGCCTGCTGGCTGCAAAGTCCGGCGGCGCATCCGTCAACACCGCACAGGGCTATGAGCTGGACGCCATCGCAGCCTGCACCATCGGCGGTGTTTCCACCACCGGCGGCGTCGGCACCGTGCCCGGCGTTCTGGTCGGCGTTCTGGTTTTTGAGCTGATGAAGGTGGCTCTGCAGTTCATGAATGTCAACTCTTCTTACACCTACATCGTTCAGGGTCTTGTCATTATCGTGGCTGTGGCCATCGATATCCGCAAGTATCTGGCAAAGAAGTAAGAGCTTTTTCTGTGGGTCGTCTGCTTTTGGGCAGGCGGCCCGCTTTTTTTATCTGCATTTGTGTGGTATTATAATAAAAACACCATCAGGAGGTACGTTATGGCACAGGAAAAACAGACACCCGAAGAGCGCGAGGCTGAACTTGCCCGCCGGGAAGCTGCCCTTGCGGCCCGGGAAGCACAGCTGGCGCAGGAACAGGCGGAGCTGGCAGGCCGGAAGGCAGACTTTGAGGAAGGCAAAAAGAGCCTGCTCAACAACGGTGACAAGAATTTTGTGAACGCGAAAGAAAAAATGTACGACCATTTTCCGCTGACCGTGCACCAGATGGATATTATCATCGGAGTGCTGTTTGCACTGATCGCACTGTTCCTTGTGCTGGGCGTGACCCACACCAGCTTCTTCGGGCTGTTCGGAGGGTAAGAATATAGGTGATTGTATTTCATCTGCAATGTGCGTATAATTTATGATAAAAGTTCTGCCGCATTGCGGCGGCAGGAAGAGGAGTGGTGATCTTGAAAAAGAAATGGCTCGCGGCGGCACTGGCAGGCATTCTGCTGGCAGCTGCGGTTCTGAGCGGATGTGCAGCGACAGAAAAGGCCAAACGGCTGCGCTTCGGTGTGGCTGGCGAGGGCGGCATCTACCGGGAGTTCGGTGAGCGGTTCGCAGCATTGGAAACCGAGACGGACAACGGGCAGGTGGGGCTGAAGGCTACCGCCGGTTCCGCAGCGAACCTGCGTCTGCTGACCGGCGAATACCTGCAGCTGGCCATTGCACAGGCAGACCTTGTGCAGGATGCCTATGACCAGACCGGCATCTTTGCCGAGGAGGAGGAGGACCGCGGCTTTGGTGCCGTGGCGGCGCTGTACACCGAGACCTGTCAGGTGGTGGTGCGGGCGGATTCCGACATCCGGTCCATTGAGGACCTGCATGGCAGGACGGTGAGCATTGGCGCGGAAGAATCTGGTTCGGAGCAGAACGCGCGGCAGATCTTATCTGCCTATGGCCTGAACGACAAGATGGTGAGCATGGTAAACCTGAACTATGAGGATGCCGCTGCCCAGCTGAAGGCGGGCAGGGTGGATGCCATCTTTATGACGGTGGGCGCGCCCAGCCCGGTGCTGACCGCTCTGGCAGGCGAGTGCGGCATCCGGCTGCTGAACGTGGACGGTGCGGCAGCACAGCGCCTGCAGAGCGCTTACAGCGCCTACAGCGGCGTTACGCTGCCGGCAGGCACCTATCCCGGACAGACGGAAAAGGTGCAGACGGTGGGCGTGAAAGCCGTTCTGCTGGCCAGCAACGCGCTGCCTGCAAAGCAGGTGCAGCAGCTGACACAGCTTCTGTTCTCCAGCCGGGAAGGGCTGGAAGAGCAGCTGGGCATCCCGCTGGACCCGGAGGAAAACGCAGTAGAGGGCGTTGGCATCCCGTTCCATGCGGGCGCGGCCGCATACTATAAGGCGGCAGGAATTACGGTCGATGAAGCGGCTGGGAACTGAGGGAAAGTAGAGCAATGAAGATCGAATTGGATATGTATCAGACACTGGCCGTTGCTGTGCTGGTGCTGATGCTGGGTAAGTTTTTGCGGGCAAGGGTGCAGGTGCTGGAGCGTTTCTGCATTCCGGCCCCGGTCATTGGCGGCGTGCTGTTCGCCATTTTTACCTGTGTGTGCTATGTGACCGGCGTTGCCGAGTTTGCATTTGATGATATTCTAAAGGAAGTCTGCATGGTGATGTTTTTCACCTCGGTGGGCTTCCAGGCAAACCTCAAGGTGCTGAAAAGCGGTGGAAGAGCGATGATCGTGTTTCTGGGCGTGGTCATCGTGCTGATCGTCAGCCAGAACTTCCTGGCCGTTGGGCTGGCCAACCTGCTGGATGTGGACCCGCTGGTGGGCCTTTGCACCGGCTCCATCCCCATGGTGGGCGGCCACGGCACCGCCGGTGCCTTTGGCCCGGTGCTGGAGGACTTTGGCATCAAGGGTGCCACCACCCTGTGCACCGCCGCCGCCACCTACGGCCTGTTCGCCGGCAGCATGATGGGCGGCCCGCTCGGCAAGATGCTCATTGAGCGCCACCACCTGCTGGACACCATCGTGCCCGAGGACGACAGCCTGCTGGTGGAAGAAGAGATCAAGCACGAGCGTCACAGCAGCATGTACCCCGCCGCCAGCTTCCAGCTGATCATCGCCATGGGCATCGGCACGGTGCTGTCCAGAC
>OGHZ01001276.1_pt1 | contig 10792 bp, 8 predicted proteins | sample 1571661 | NCBI WGS metagenome assembly OGHZ01 (sample SAMEA2582040, study PRJEB24529) | metagenome | biome: Human gut stool | place: China | collected 2011 | reverse complement strand
CCTGCTTAAAGGTTCGAATGCTGCTGACCATGCTCCACCAGAAATCCCGCCGTATTCCGGCGGGATTTTTTGTTTATACGGCGCTTTGTATTGACATCAGCCGTCCAGATAGTTATAATTAGAACCGTTCTTTTCATTACTTATAAAGGAGGGCTTCCTGTGCTGCCTGTATTATCCTATATACAGCACTACAAAAAATACTATGCCGCGCAGTTCGAGGCCGCCTCTGCGGCATACGGGCTTAACCAGCTGGAGATCGACATCCTGCTGTTTCTGCACAACAACCCCGAATGTCACACCGCGGGGGACATCTGCCGCTACCGCGGACTGGCGAAATCCAATGTATCAGCAGCGGTAGAGCGGCTGCGCAGCCGCGGCGTGCTGTCGGTCTGCACCGCCCCGACCAACCGCCGCCAGCGGCTGCTGGCCTTTACTGCGGACGGTCAGCGCATCGCCGCCGCACTGGCAGCGATACAGCACCGAACGGTCGAGCCGCTGTTTGAGGGCTTTACCGCAGAGGAGCAGCAGAGGCTGCAGGAATATCTGTCCCGCATGGACGCAAACATCCAGCGTCAGCTGAAAAAGGAGTAACACTATGACGTATCTTATCGCATTCATCGTCTGCTTTATCGCAGGCATCGGGGCCGGGCTGGGAACCGGCTTTGCCGGTATGAGCGCGGCAGCGGTCATCAGCCCCATGCTCATCACCTTTCTAGGGATGGACCCCTACATGGCTGTTGGCATTGCATTGGCCAGCGATGTGCTGGCCAGCGCCGTCTCTGCCTATACCTACGGCAAAAGCGGGAATCTGGATATCAAAAACGGCGCTGTCATGATGGCCTCGGTGCTTTGCTTCACGCTGGTGGGCAGCTATGTGGCCAGCCTTGTGCCCGGCCGCACGATGGGCGGCTTTTCCACCTTTATGCCCCTTCTGCTGGGCGTAAAATTCATTGTGCGGCCGGTCATGACCACCAAAGGCTCAATGAACGCCGTCAGCGCAGAGAAGCGGTTTGTGCAGTCCCTGCTCTGCGGTGCGGGTGTCGGGTTCATCTGCGGGTTTATCGGCGCAGGCGGCGGCATGATGATGCTGCTGCTCCTGACCTCGGTGCTGGGGTATGAGCTGAAAACCGCCGTGGGCACCAGCGTCTTTATCATGGCTTTTACGGCGTTCACCGGCTCGGCCAGCCATTTCGCCATTGGCGGTATGCCGGATGTATTCTGCCTTATCTGCTGTGTTGTCAGCACCCTGCTTTGGGCGCGTATTGCCGCCAAGTTTGCCAACAAGGCCGCGCCTGCCACTCTGAACCGCGCCACCGGTGTTGTACTGGTCGTGCTGGGGGCGGCGATTCTGGCAGTGAATTATTTGTAAAAATCCCGCGTTCTATGGCAGCGATGCCGGGGTTGATGCCTGCACCGCACCTTTCAGTGTGCAAATAAACAGCCCCCGGACAGTGCGAAGCTGTCCGGGGGCTATCCTTATGCCTTCTTAGCCTCCCCTTCCGGGAAGATGATCTTGTTGACAAAGAAGAAGATGACCATCGAGATACCGCCGTTGAGGACGGTCGTACCGATGTTGTAGATGAAGTCCGGCACCAGAAGTCCCGCCACTGCGACCCATACACAGTTGATGGAGTTGACAATGCAGGTAATGGCACAGAACGCAAGGACATACCACGCGATCTGCTTGCCTAAATTGCCCTTGCTGCGGAACACAAAGCTGCGCTGGATCGGGAAGTTGATGCACTCCCCCACCACCATTGCCACCATATAGGCGCAAAAGTACGGCAGGCCGCCGTGAGCAGCGTCATAGCCCAGAATATTCCAGCGGAAGGTCTCTCCGAAGAGTGTGACCGGGATGCCCGGCCAGCCGAAGTCCACGACCGGCAGCCCGGCAAACGCCGCAGGCAGAAACTGCAGCAGCAGGTATTTGAACACCGTGATAAGGTTTGATACGATGACGAACAGCCCGCCCTCGCGCACCCATTGGGCGGCAGCAGGGTGCTTGGCTGCAAAGGTATTCCACGCTTTCATATAGTCTCCCTTCAGTCGTTGCGCAGGCGGCGTTCCATCTGCGCGTTCAGAATTTGATTTTTAACAGCTTCATAGATGACCCGTACAAGGCCGATGATCCAGAAGCCCTGCAGTTCCATGACAAGGCCGTCCACCATGCCCATGCTGATGGCGCCGCTTGTCATTTTGGCCAGCGCACGCAGCGGCATGTTGTACTGGAACAGCACATTCAGATCGGGCTTTCCTTTTTTGAAGCTGGCGTTCAGCAGTGCTGTCAGCACGGCCCAGATCAGCCAGCCCAGCGGGCTGCGGCTGTGGTTCAGCTCGCCCAGTGTCATGTTGCGGTCGATTTTGACCTTATCCTGCGGGATGGGATGTCCGAGCAGGGCCTCCCACTCGGCATCGGGCACATTCTGCACACTGCCGCTCTTGTAGTGCGGCAGTGCCTTACCGGCATAGGGATCAGTGGCATTGGTGCCGCAGATGTCAACATCGGCCGTCAGGCGGATGTCCGCACTGGAGGCACCGACACGGACCTCATACCGGCCGCCCTCGATCTCCCAGCCATCGGTTCTGGTGTTCCAGTAGCGGAACGCCTTGTCATCGAGCGGGAGCGTGACCGTGCGGCTCTCCCCTGCCGCCAGCGGCACCCTTGCAAAGGCCTTTAGCTCCTGCGCGGGGCGGAAGATCTCCGCACCGGGCTTTGCGATATAGACCTGCACGATCTCCGCGCCGTCATGCGCACCGGTGTTGGTCACGGTCAGGGTCACACTGTCGGCAGTGACCTTCAGGTCAGAATAGGCAAAGCTTGTGTAGCTCAGGCCGTAGCCGAATGGGAACGCCACCGGCACCCCGGCGGTCTGGTAATAGCGGTAGCCGACATACAGCCCCTCGCGGTACTGCACGGTGCGGCCTGTCCCGGCAAAGTTATCCTTGGCGGGGGTCTCCGCATAGGCATTGGCCCATGTCTCGGCCAGCTTGCCGCCGGGGTTGACCTTGCCGGTCAGCACATCCACCATGGCACCGGCACCGGCCTGCCCGCCCAGCGCCCCATAGACGAGCGCCCTGCAGTGGGCCAGCCACGGCGTTTCCAGCGATGCACCGGCGTTCAGAACCACCACCGTGTTGGGGTTAGCCTGCTCGACCGCCTGCAAAAGCTCGATCTGGTTATCGGCAAGCTTCATATCCACGCGGTCAAGGCCTTCGCTCTCCTTGATCTCATCCAGACCCAGACAGAGCAGCACCGTGTCAGCCTTTTGGGCCAGTGCCACGGCCTGCGCCTTTTTATCGGCATCGGGGCGGCCCTGACGGTCAAAGCCTGCGGCGAAGCCCGCGCACTGCAGCCCGCTCTGCGCAAGGCAATCAAGCAGCGTATCGACCTTGATAGAGTTTACGGCGCTTGAGCCGGCCCCCTGATAGCGCGGTGTCTCGGCAAAGTCACCGATAACGGCAACCCTTGCACCGGCGGCCAGCGGCAGGATGCCGCCGTCATTTTTCAGCAGCACGGCGCTCTCGGCGGCGGCGCGGCGGGCCAGCGCATGGTGCGCATCGGCGTCAAAGCTGCGGCTGTGCTTTTGTACGGCAGCGCTTGTATCCAGCACCAGCGTCAGCAGCTCGTCCAGCCGGGCATCCACATCCGCCTCGGTGATCTTACCGCTTTGCACGGCTGCCAGCAGCTCCCGCACGGCGTCACCGCCGGGGGCGGGCATTTCCAGCGTGGAGCCGTTCTTTACGCCGAGCGCATGGTCGTTGGAGCCGCCCCAGTCGGTCACAACGGCACCGGAAAAGCCCCAGTCCCTGCGCAGAATATCCTGCAGAAGATGGGCGTTCTCGTTGGCATAAGTACCGTTGACGAGGTTGTAGCTCGACATGATGGTCTTGGGCGCAGCCTCCTTGACCACGATCTCAAAGCCGGTCAGGTACAGCTCGCGCAGCGTGCGCTCGTCCAGAACGGAGTCGGACGCCATGCGGCGCAGCTCCTGACTGTTGACGGCAAAATGCTTGGGGCAAGCCGCAATGCCCTCGCTTTGGATGCCCCGCACATAGGCGGCGGCCATCTTGCCCGAAAGATACGGGTCCTCGGAAAAATACTCAAAGTTGCGTCCGCACAGGGGGCTGCGCTTGGTGTTAAGCCCGGGGCCGAGCAGCACGGCAACCTCCTGCGCAGCGGCCTCCTCGCCCATGGCGCGGCCGATCTCCTCGCCCAGTGCGGGGTCCCAGCTGCAGGCCACGGTGGCCGCAGTCGGGAAGCAGGTCGCCGGAACGCTGGGGTTCAGGCCCAGATGGTCCGCCGCCCCGGCCTGCTTGCGCACGCCGTTCGGCCCATCCGACAGGGTGATGGACGGCACGCCCGCCTTGGGGCAGTCACGCGTGGTGAAGGTGCCCGCGCCCGAAAGCAGCGCGCATTTTTGTTCCAGATTCAGTTTTGCGATGATTTCAGCGTTTTTCAAGGGGGATGCACTCCTTTTTTATAAGGCAACACCGCGCAATTTCAACTTACGGTCATGCGCTTGCATTGTGCGGTATTGCGGGGGTTATTTTTATGCGTTCTTATTTTCGGCTCTGGCGGCCTTGGCGGCCTTGTACAGCTTGACATCACGGACAATGCCGCGGATTGCCAGTGCAAACAGTGCCACGGCAACAAGGTCGATCAGCGCAACAAGGTGACGCCAGCCGAGCACAGCGGGCTTAAAGTCGTGGCGCAGCGCGGTGGTATCGCCGATGCTCTCGGCATAGTCGCGGTTGGTCACACGGACGTGCAGATACATATACAGTGTCTGCTTTGCAGCGCGGCGCAGGGCCTGCAGATAGCTGTTGGAGCCGGTCTCGCAGGAAAGCTGGCCGCCCATCATGCCGGACATCCAAAGGCTGCCGCCTGCACGCAGGGCCTGATCGCCGTTCATGTAGCTGTGGTGGTCGCAGTAGTCGGTGATAACAGCGCCGTCAAAGCCCCACTCGTCGCGCAGGATGCCGGTCAGCAGCGCCTCACTGCCGCCTGCCCAGACTGCGCCGATGCGGTTGTAGCTGCTCATCAGACCGACAGCATCGTAATCCTCGACCAGCATCTGGAAGGGGCGCAGGTAGGTTTCGCGCAGGGTCTGCTCCGTCATCCATGTGTAGACGGAATCACGGTAGATGCCGCTCTCGCCATCGTTGCAGATGAAATGCTTGACATAGGTGTAGACACCGGCATCGTTGGCACCCTGCACAGTGTTGCCGCAGATGACGCCGGACAGCAGGCTGTCCTCGGAATAATACTCATAGTTACGGCCATTGAAGGGGCTGCGGTGCATGTTGGTGGCAGGCGCATACCAGCCGGTATAGCCGTTCTGCAAAGCCTGCGTGCCGATGGTGCGCCCCTCCTCCTGGGCCAGTTCGCCGTTCCACGTCTGGGCCAGCGTGCTGGAGCTCGGGAAGCCGGTGCCAGCGCCCATACCGGTGAAGCCGCCAATCTGGGAGGGGCCGTCAGCGTCCTTGCTCTTGGTCTTGCCGACGCTCTTGAGCTCGGCCAGACCGCCGTAGGCGTTGATGTACATATTTTCCATCTCATTCACGGTCAGCTCATCGAGCAGCGCATCCCACTGCGGGTCATTGAAGTCAGCGCCCAGCTGGAAGCCGAGGTCGGTGGTCTTGCCGTTGTCCTCAATCTTCAGACCGTTCTTTGCGCCGGTGGTGATGGCCTCGTCGGCCTCATTGATGTAGCCGTTCGCCATATCGGCGGTGTAAAGGTTCAGTGCCTTGACGTTGTCGGTCATAGCGCGGCTGGGGGTGTTGGTCTTGGGGAAGGTGCCCGCAAAGTCAGCGCGGGTCATGTAGGTGATGTTCTGGTTGGAGTCGCTGCCGTCCAAGCTGACGCCGTCAATGGCATCGCTGCCGGTGAACTTGTTGGAAACCGGGTTGCCGGTGACGGTGTCCTCGGCATACTGGACATTGGCAGGCAGATTGCAGGTAATGGTTGCGGCGGCGTCATCGTCCACATCGTGGGCATCGTGGCGCACGGTAAAGATGTAATCGCCTGCGTCCAGCTCATAGCCGGTAAAACCGTTGTGGTTGGCGTCATAGGCGTCATAGCTGGCCATATCGGAGACGGGAACGGTCAGGGTAACCTCCTCGCTCTCGCCGGGCTGCAACTCCTTCGTCTTGGCGAACGCGCCCAGCTCCACGCTGGACTTTTCAATCTCGCCTGCAATATAGGGTGCGGTGTAGTAGAGCTGCACAACATCCTTGCCGGCGCGGTCGCCGGTGTTGGTGACGGTGACCTTCACGGTCACATCGCCGTCCTTCGTCAGGGTGGCACCGTTGGCGGAGGCATCGGTCACCTTCCAATCAAAGCTGGTGTAGCTCAGGCCGTAGCCGAACGGATACTGCACAACACCGTCATAGCCGGTGCCGTGCTCGTTGGAAACGCCGTCCCAGTAGCCCTCGGCGTCAGCGGTCTCGTACCATTTGTAGCCGATGTAAATGCCCTCGGCGTAATCTACATAGGAGACCTGCTCATAGGCATCGTAGGTATCGAGGTTGCCGCTGACGGTGCCGTCCGCCGGGTACAGACCCTCGGCATCGGCGTAAGCGCCCACGCCCTCCATACCGGCGTTGGCATAACTGGCGGCTGTGGTCAGATCATACGCCCAAGTGTCGGCGGTGCGACCGCTGGGTTCTTTTTCGCCCCACAGCACTGCGGGGATGACCGAGGCAGCCTCCGAGCCGGACAGCCCGGCAATCAGGCAGGCGTCCACGCCGGGGATGGTTTCCAGCTGACCCAACTCCATCACGTTGGTGGAGTTGACCAGTACGACCACGTTTTTGTAGTTGGCACCGACGTAGGTCAGCAGATTTTCTTCCTCGGTGGTCAGCTCCAGCATCGTGCGGGTGTCGTCCACCACAATGTCGCCGCCTTTTTCAGTGCGCTTGTACTGCTGCTTGGTGGCGTCGTTGCTCTCGCCTGCCAGACGGCCGATGACGACCACGGCGGTATCGGAAAAGCGCTTGGCGTTGTCGAGCATCGACTGGGTGTAGTAGGTGGTGTTGCTGATGTCAGGCTCGTACAGGCGGCCGGACTGCTCGGGACGGCTGCTCAGCGTTCTGACATATTCACGACCGGGCTGAAAATCCTTGTACATATCGGTCAGCTCGGTGTTGTACTCCACGCCGTAGGCAGTCAGTGCTGCCAGCAGGTCGGTGTTGACGGCGTTCACGCCGCCGGAGCCGGAGCCGCCGCCCAGCCATGCGGTGGAGGCCCAGCCGAACACATTGACCTTTTTGTTGTCGGCGGCCAGCGGCAAGGTGTTTTCGTTGTTCTGCACCAGAACCGTGCCCTCGGCCTCCACATCGGCGGCGAGTGCCTCGGCCTTTACTTTGGTGTCTGCAATTTCTGCGTCAGAATAATGACCGCTTGGTGCGCCGATAAAGCTGTCAATAATCGTTGCCATCGTGGACAGGAAATAGGTGCCTACCAGAACCGCAACCAACAGAATCACGGACAGCACCAGCCCAATCCCGTGCAATATGGGATGCGGCTTGCGACCCTTAGGTTGCTTCGTCATTTGCCTCTTTCTCCTCTTTCTGCAATTTACAGGCAATTTCCTTTGTGCTGTCTTTATTGTAGCAGAATCGCTGCCCCGCGGCGCACTTTTTGCATAACCTGCCGGTTTTGGTACATACTTTGCAAAAAAGGCAAAACGAGCAGGAAATTTTCTGCGCGTTTTGCCTAAGTTTGTACTTGTTCAGTTGTGCAACCTGCCAACACCATGGCGGCCGATTATTTTTGCGGCAACAGTACCCGCAGGGTGAACCACTCGTTTTCCCAATGCAGGGTCAGGGTGCCGCCGCGGGCCTCAGCAGCAGCGCGGACACTTTTCAGGTCATAGCCGCCGTGGCTGCTGCGCCGGGGCAGACCGTCCGGGCCAAGCTCCACGGGCTGGGTGCAGTAGTTTTCAAACCGCAGCATCACAAAGCCGTTCTGCGCGTAAATTGCCACCCGGATCAGCCGTTTTTCGGGGTCCTGCTCGGTCAGCACACTCTCGGTGGCATTGTCCAGCGCCGTGCCGACGATGGTGCATATCTCCCCCGTTGTCAAAAAATTCAGCAGCGTGCCGTCTGCGACACAGGTCATGTTGATGCCGTGCTGCTGGCAGTACAGGCTTTTGGCCGTCAGCAGCGTGTCCAGCACCGGGTTGCCGGTCTTGTTCTCAGCCTCATAGCGGCGGATGTCGCTCTCCATCTCAGCCAGCGCGGCATTTTGCTTGGCCTGATCCCGCTCGGCCCGGATGGCCGCGATCTGCATTTTCAGTTCGTGGTAGCGCCGGTTGATCAGGCGTATATTCTCCTTGCTCTGGCGGTACTGCTCATATTGGCGGTGCAGTACCGCGTCCATGGCGGAAAGCTCGCTGTGCAGCGCCGTTTCCCGCAGCTGCTCATGCTGGACGCTCAAAATCAGCACCCCGGCAAAATCCACCAGCGTGCGGATGTAGTAGACGCTCATCGTCGCCTGTGCCGCGGCGATAAAGCTCAGGTTGCTCACAGCAAATACCGTCAGCGCCATAACGACCGCCATCAGCGTGGCCGCCGCCGTAACATTCAACCGCGCAGCGATCACGCGGCGGCACTCCAGCCAGTACAGCCCCCCATACAGTGCGCCGTAGACGACCGCCAGCAGCAGCAGCGCCGGTATCTCGCCGCCCCCGCGCTGCGGCCAGAGCCAGCAGTGCAGCTGCCATTCCAGACTGGCCGCCAACTCCGCCAGAACAAACGCCCGCGCGCAGCTGTAGCCGGCCTCCCGCAGGTTCATCTCCCGCGTGGCCCAGAGGTAGAGATACATCGCCGCGATGGCCGTCACCATGCAGGGCACCCACCACGCAAGCGGCACATGGCCGGTCAGGTGCAAAAACACTGCCAGCAGAATCGCCCAGACGGCGGTTATGCCCCAGTACACCGGCTTTGCAGTGCGGGACGGCCGTGCCTGCGCATACATCAGGGCGGCCAAAATCTCCGCCAGCGCCGTGTACAGCCGCGGCACATCCGGTAAAACGGACATTACCCCTCACCCCCGATGAAATCCGCCAGCGCCGCAAGGAAGCTCTTTCTCTTGGGGCGGCTGATCTGCAGTTCATACGGGCCGACCTGTACAACGCTCTGCTGCACACCGGACACCTGTGCCAGATTGACAAGATACCCGCTGTTGCAGCGGGCAAAGGGCTGCGCAGCCAGCTTTTCCTCCAGCGCCTTGAGCGCACCGGGGGCCGAGAAATCACCATCCTCGGTGTAAAAGTGGATGCGGTGGCCCTCACTCTCAATGTAGTAGATGCCTGCCGCATCCAGCCTGCGCATGCCGCCGTCCACCGGAACGGCCAGATAGTGGCGCACACGGCGGGCCAGCTGGTTCACAGCCTTCTGCAGCTGCTGCGAAAAAGCAAAATACGGCACGGGCTTCAGCACATAATCCAGCGCCCCCACCGCGTACCCCTTGATGGCATACTGCGCCATGTTGGTAATAAAAATCAGCAGCACATCGCTGTCCAGCGCGCGGATGCGGCGGGGGGGTCTCCATGCCGTCAATGTGCGGCATCTCAACATCGAGAAAAATAATGTCGTAGACCGGGCGGTGTTCCTCCAGAATCTCGACACCGCTTGCAAAGGCCGAAACCTCACACGGTGTACCGTACTGCCGTGTATAGCGCTGCACATAGCCTGTCAGCTGCTCCCGGACGGCGGCCTCGTCCTCCACGATCGCAATGCGGGTCATCCGCAGCACCTCCTTTTGGCTGGCATCGCACCCGAGCATCGCTGCATAACGCGCGTGCCAGTGCGGTGCGCGGTGATGCCCGGATATTTTTTCCTGCTGTTAGTATAGCATACCGCGCCCCCCTGCGCAAGAACTGCCTCTGCGGGCAGAAGTCACAAAGGGCGGCGGCGATCTTTGTCGTTATTACGCATTGACGGGACCGCCCCTGCGATTTTATACTGTTTTTATACGATATTATACTGTCTTGTGCAGGAGGGTCCGGCCATGAAATCAGCCCGCAGCACCAAAAAGGAATCCGGTTTTACTTTGGTGGAGCTAATTGTTGTATTAGTAATTTTAGCGACGCTGGCGGCGCTGCTGGTGCCCTCGCTGACCGGCTACATAGACAAGGCGCGGCAGAATGCGGTCATTGCCAAGGCCCGCGCCGTGCTGGTTGCCTCGCAGGCGGTTGTCACCGAGGCCTATGCGGACGGTAAGCTGGTTCTTGATGAATACGGATGGATATATACGACTCCCAAGCCGGACATTGCCCACGCCATGGCCAAGGAGATTATGGCGCTGGCAGAGATAACGGAGGACGAGTGCGAATGGCGCATTTACATTGTATCACCTATTGAAGAAGAGTTTGCTGCGTTGGCCACCATTCTACAGCTTGACTACTGTGACAAAAACTACCGCGTGACCTATCGGGTTGTCGGAACTGATGAGGAGCCCGCAGGCTGGGGACAACCGGTGCCTGCCAAAAGCTTGCCGAAACTCGAAAAATGGGACACTCCTGCATTCCTAACCTCGGGTGCATATGATCCCGATCATTACCATCCAGATAATTAAATTGCTCACCGATTTTCTCTATCATCCGGCCGCTCTCTACAGGAAAAAGTGATATTCCCCCATACTACTTTTCACAGTACGCCAAGTCGGAGTGCATATCACTTTGCCTGTTGTTCTTCTGCAACTTCGGCGGCCAAAATCAGCAGAGCCTTTCTGTGTACCTTTCTCTGCTACCAGCCTTACCGCTTCCTCTGTAGGGGCGGCATACAT
>OGHZ01001268.1_pt1 | contig 10875 bp, 10 predicted proteins | sample 1571661 | NCBI WGS metagenome assembly OGHZ01 (sample SAMEA2582040, study PRJEB24529) | metagenome | biome: Human gut stool | place: China | collected 2011 | reverse complement strand
GCGCGATTTTGCCAAGGAATGCTCCCTGTATGCCAAGTGTTCGTCCATGCATAGCGGCACGTCTGATGATACGGCGAAGCACATAGCCCCTGCCCTCGTTAGATGGCATAACTCCGTCAGAAATAAGGAATGTAGACGAACGGATATGGTCTGTGATAAGACGGATAGAAACATCGTCCATCTCATCGACATGATATTTCTTGCCTGAAAGCCCGCAGACCTTGTCACGGATAGCCTTCATTGTATCAATATCGAATACCGAATCAACATCCTGCATTACAACAGCAAGACGCTCAAGTCCCATACCTGTATCAATGTTCTTGTGCTCAAGCTCAGTGTATCCACCGTGTCCGTCACCGTTAAACTGTGTGAATACATTGTTCCACACCTCCATGAAACGGTCACAGTCACAGCCTACCTTACAATCAGGCTTGCCACAGCCGTACTTCTCACCGCGGTCGTAGTAAATCTCAGAGCAAGGACCGCAAGGACCTGCGCCATGCTCCCAGAAGTTGTCACACTCACCGGTCTTTGGATCTCTGTAGAAACGTGTAATACGATCTCCCGGCACTCCTACTTCCTTAGTCCAGATATCAAATGCCTCATCATCCTCACCGTAGATGGAAGGATAAAGCCTGTCCTTTTCAAGACCGAGCACCTCTGTCAAAAACTCCCATGACCATGCGATTGCTTCATGCTTGAAATAATCGCCAAACGAGAAGTTTCCGAGCATCTCAAAAAATGTAAGATGACGAGCTGTCTTACCTACATTCTCGATATCACCTGTTCTGACACACTTCTGGCATGTAGTCACACGGCGTCTCGGTGGAACCTCCTGTCCTGTGAAATATGGTTTAAGCGGTGCCATACCTGCATTGATAAGAAGCAGACTGTTGTCATTGTGAGGCACCAGTGAAAAACTCTTCATTGCGAGATGTCCCTTGCTCTCAAAGAACTCAAGGTACATACGACGTAATTCGTTAACGCCATAACTCTTCTTCATTACTTGAATCTCCTATTCTTTTGTCTTTGCGTCCTTCATTTTACGAAGCTTTACCCCTATTAAAGCCCCACAAAAACCTATGGCCGCCAAAACAATCATAATAATAACATATTGTGCTACGCACATGAAAAAGTCCCCCATAATTACCCTCCTAAATTTATTGAACTAATTTATTATAAATGAATTTGTGAAATAATTCAATAGTTCTCTCCAAAAGCGAACGTCTGATTTTCACGTTCAATCTCAATCACCCTGTCAGCCATGTCCTTATTACTCAACCTCTTCTTGTATTCGGCGATACCACTATAATCCTGCCACATGTGCATAGGGAAAACAAACTCTGCCGAGGTATTTTGTAAAAAGAAATCAAAGCCCTTGAACTGATACTCCATAAGCTTTGGATCCATCGGGAAAAACGCCACGTTTATTGGTTTTTCCGAAAGCTTTTTTATCTCATGTCTGAAGGCTCTGCGCACTCTGCCGTTTATCAGGTCTCCTGCGCCATCCCACTCCCAGTCGTTTAAATCACCGGCATGAAACAGACTCACACCGTTTGAGGCAACATAAAATGCCACCCCGGCATCGGTGGATCTAAGTGTCATTATATCCAGATCATCAACATGATATGTATTGTCAGGTGAAACAAATGTCACCCTGTCCCTGACAGCGGGATCAATGCCATGCTTTGACAGAAAATGCGGACTGATACGGATATCCTTTGAAAAAATATAATGTATATTCGGATATTTGTCAGCCAGACGCAAAATATCCATATCATAATGATCCTTGTGGCTGTGACTCGCAAACATATAGATTTTTGTATCCGACTCATAAGATGGCAGCTTTCCGGTAAAATGCATACCCTCCACCTTGTCTCCATCAAAATAATCAAATATAAGCACCTTGTCATCCAGTTCCACAAGAAAACAACTGTGATGTATAAAAATTATCTGCATGTAACCTACTCTCTTTCGCTTTTTCTCTCTCTTTCCGCAAAGAAACCAGTCTTTATGTATCATTATGCTATCTTTATGCAATATAGTCAACTTATATTTCGTTTAATATAGTAATTAAACTCTAATTACCAATCAATAATTATATGATTAAAGGGTCAAAATAGCTTTTGACCCTCATATCATTATATAATTATACAAATCATGCCGCCATTTGAGTCATTCACAATCTTTTGCATGGTTTCCTGAAGCTTTATCTGGCACTCATCATCCATCTGCATTATTTTGCTTCTTATTCCGTCCTCCATAAGCTCCCCGACAGACTTTCCAAAAATATTAGTCTTCCAGACTCCACTGTCACTGTTTTCACCATTTTTTATGTAATCTATCAGATCCTCTGCCTGTTCCCTGCTTCCGACTATCGGCGCTATCTCGGTCTCGATATTAGCCCTTATCATATGTATTGACGGTGAAATAGCCTTCATTTTTACGCCAAACTTGTTTCCATGGGCTATAAGCACCGGCTCCTCCATTCTGATATCCGAAAGCTGTGGCATCACAACACCATAACCCTTCTGCTGCACCGATGAAAAAGCATCCTTAATCTTTTCGTATTCATTCTTTTCCTCAGTGAGTGAAAGAATCAGGGAAATCAGCTCCTTTTCCCCGGAAACAGTCACACCGCACAGCGCGGAAATATTCTCGTAGTAGTACTTCTCTGCAATCTCAATTTTAACCTTTACCACACCATCAGACAGCCCCATCCCGGCAAGGGATACCGCTTTTAATATATCCCCATCCGATTCAGGCATATCAGTGCTCATCAGTGCGACATCCTTCAGCTTTGAAGCCCTTGCAAGAAAAGTCTTTGCATATGTAATTACGGCCTGCTTTACATAATTGTCATAAGGCAGAAGCTGCACCCATTTCGGTATATCATAGTCCACTCTCGTGACTGCAAATTCATATAAGAGCTTTTCCATAATATCTGTAATCTGTCCCATGCAAAGCTTTTCACAGTCTATTGGAATGGAAGCCGCTTTATAATCTCTGCAAAGTGACTCGCACAAAAGTCTCGTTTCTGCTGCAAAAGGCTTTGTAGTATTTACCACAATTACAAATGGCTTTCCTGAAGCCTCAAGTTGCATGACGGTTTCTCTTTCTGCTGCCTCATAGCTCTGTCTTTTTATATCGCCTATGCTGCCGTCAGTGGTTACAAGTACAGCCACTGTCGAATGCTCCTCTATTACCTTTTTTGTACCTACAACTGCAGCCTCCTCAAAAGGTATATCCTCGTCGAACCATGGTGTTTTGACCATACGCTCGCCGTCCTCCTCGAGATAACCGACAGCATCCCCAACTGTAAAGCCCACACAGTCCACAAGGCGTACCTTCACAGCGCTGCCATCATCCAGACTGATAGTAACCGCATCCTGTGGAATAAATTTCGGTTCAGTCGTCATAATAGTCTTTCCTTTGCCTGATTGCGGCAGTTCATCGACTGCACGCTTTTTAGCATACTCATTGTCCATCTTCGGGATGACACAAAGCTCCATGAAATGCGTGATAAATGTGGACTTGCCTGTGCGCACAGGACCGACGACACCTATGTAAATCTCGCCGTTTGTGCGGCATCTGATATCTTTATATAAATCAAACTCTTTACTGTCCATATTACTGCCCATAAAAGCTTCCTCCATACACTTTATTCTATAATCAAAGTGTATTCACCTGCTCTTTGAATTATTACACATAAAAAGGCCACAGGCTTCAAAACAGATAACCTGTGGTCTTTTGTAATATATAGTATTTTAAACCAAACTACTTAGCAGCCTTTTTCTCACATCCTGCTGTCTTGCCTGTAGAAGCATCAGCTGTTTCTTTAGCATCTGATTTGTCAGAAGCCTCCTCAGGCTCCTCTCTCAGACGTGCATACATCTGCATACACTTGTGGAGCTTCTTTGCAAGCTTATTGTCTATCTGCTCAGGAGTAGCTCTCCACTGCCAGTTGCCACCGGTAGTTGAAGGAATGTTGATACGGGCCTTTGAATCAAGTCCAAGCAGATCCTGCATAGGAACAATAGCCATATCGGCAACTGATGACCATGCCGCACGCATCATGCCCCAGTTGTAGCCCTCCTCCTTTGTGAGGTTTAAGTAATCCTTTGCAAACCTTACGCAATCCTTTGGAGCTGTCTTCATCCAACCCATAACTGTGTCATTGTCATGGGTACCTGTGTATACAACACAGTGCTGCGGATAGTTATGTGGCAGATAATCGCTGTCTTCTCTTGAATCGAAGGCAAACTGGATAACCTTCATGCCAGGGAATCCTGAATCCTTTAAAAGCTTCTTTACGGAAGGTGTGAGGAAGCCGAGGTCCTCCACGATGATAGGAAGCTTACCAAGCTTCTTCTCAAGCACGTTGAATAAATCCATGCCAGGTCCATCTTTCCATACACCGTTCTTTGCTGTATCATCCTTTGCAGGAATAGCATAGAATGAATCAAAACCTCTGAAATGATCGATTCGTACTATATCATAAAGCTTTGCCATAGCACTGATACGCTTTGTCCACCAGCTGTAGTCGTCCTTCTTCATAACATCCCATCTGAAAAGAGGATTGCCCCAAAGCTGTCCGTCAGCTGAGAAGGCATCAGGAGGACATCCTGCCACCTCGATTGGATTTAAGTCCTTATCGAGATAGAACTGTGTAGGATTAGCCCATACATCTGCCGAATCCATGGCAACATAAATAGGTACATCTCCGATAATTCTTATGCCCTTTTCATTAGCATATGCCTTTAAGGCAGTCCACTGTTTGAAGAAGAGATACTGGAGCATCTTGTAGAAGGCAATATCCTCAGCATACTTCTCCTTTGCTTCTGCTATAGCCTCAGGCTTTCTAAACTTAAGAGCATCATCCCACTCGCTCCATGCCACTCCGCCATTGGCATCCTTTAATGCCATAAAGAGTGTGTACTCATCAAGCCACTCTGCCTCTTTACTGCAAAATGCTTCATAGTCAGCCGGTGTTTTCTTTGAAAAACGCTCATATGCCTTTCTTAAAAGAGCATATCTGTTGACATACATGATGCCATAGTCTACATACTGTGGCTTTTTGCCCCACTTATATGACTCGCACTCCTTCTTTGTCAGAAGCTTGTCCTTGCATAAAAGCTCCAGGTCGATAAAATAAGGATTGCCTGCGAAGCTTGAAAATGACTGGTATGGAGAATCTCCATAGCTGGTAGGACAGATTGGAAGAATCTGCCAGTATGTCTGGCCTCCCTTCTCAAGGAAATCGACAAAACGTCTTGCCTCCTTTCCCATAGTTCCAATACCATACTGTGATGGCAGTGATGAGATTGGCATTAATACACCGCTAGTTCTCATGTTATTTTTCCTCCCTTTTGTTGTATACTCATTGTTTGGCCGCGTGAGCCTGTATTTTAAAATAATATATAATATACATATGAAATCATATGATATTTTCGTTTTATTTAGTTATTATAACATCATAAAGTGCAACTTGTAAATTAAATTAGTTAATGTTAATATCAATTAATAAAAAGTTTAAAAGAGGGGTAACATAATGAATGAAACAACCAGGCAATTGATTGTGCATAAGGTAAAGCATAATACGAAACGCCTTATAACATCCATTAAATGGGTAATCTTTTCTATCGTTGTCGGCATAGTCGCAGGAAGCTGCGGCACAGCATTTTATTTTGCACTGTCGGTCGTAACCGATTTCAGAATGAAATACCCTTGGCTCATTTACTTTCTGCCAATCGGCGGACTTGCCATTGTAGGACTTTATCATCTGTGTAAAGACGATAACGACACCGGAACCAATCTGGTAATATCGGCTATACATTCAGGCGACAAGGTGCCCTTTAGAATGGCTCCGCTTATATTTGTATCCACGCTTATCACTCATCTGTTCGGTGGCTCTGCCGGCCGTGAGGGTGCCGCTCTGCAGATGGGAGGCAGCATCGGAAGCTCTATAGGCAGGGTGTTCAGATTTGATGAAAAGGACAAGCATGTCATGATTATGTGTGGTATGAGTGCTGCATTCAGTGCACTGTTTGGTACTCCGATGGCAGCCGCTATTTTCTCCATGGAGATGATAAGCGTCGGTGTCATGTATTATATAGCACTCGTTCCATGTGTGATAAGCTCCCTCATCGCTCACGGTATCGCATCATACTTCAATGTTACAAATGAATTTTTTGCTATTGAAAACATACCGGACTTTACTATTTTAAACTCAGTAAAAATCTCTGCGCTTGCAATACTGTGTGCACTCGTAAGCATACTCTTTTGTGTGTCCCTTCACTCAGGTGAGTCGCTGTACAAAAAATATCTGCCAAACAAATATACGAGAGTATTCATTGGTGGTTGCTTTGTCATCATAGCAACTATGCTTGTAGGAAACCAGACCTACAACGGCACCGGAATGAGTGTCATCCAAAACAGTATAGACGGTTCCGTCAGACCTGAAGCATTTCTGCTAAAAATCATCTTCACCGCACTGACTCTTGGCGCAGGCTATAAGGGCGGCGAGATTGTACCATCCTTTTTCATAGGAGCAACCTTTGGATGCCTGTTCGGCAATCTGACAGGCTTTGAGCCATCGCTGTGTGCAGCTGTCGGCATGATTTCACTGTTCTGTGGTGTCACCAACTGTCCGATTACATCGCTGCTCATCAGCTTTGAGCTGTTTGGCTACGACGGCATGCCGTACTTTCTTTTGGCAATCCCATTCAGCTATATGCTGTCAGGATACTTTGGCCTGTATCGCAGCCAGAAAATAGTATATTCAAAATACAAGACAAGCTATATCAATAAATCAACTCACTAGCATTTGCACACTGCAACCAGGCATGATACCCCGGGTATTACTGCCTGGTCTTTTATTGTGTAAAGAGCTTTATCTCCCGCAGAAGCTTCATCTGCGAGAACCTCCCATAAAGTATCTGCTAATTTAATTGTGATTTTATTTTTGCCGGCATTGTAAGCCACGAACACCTTCTCTGCATCAGTATCAATAGTATACGCAACCACCCCATCAGGCATATCATCCATGAAATGAACGGATTTCTTAATCTCATCTATTGTGTCAAGGTAAAATGCTTTATGAGCCCTTCTTAGTGCTATAAGCCCCTTATAGTAGGCTTTAAGCTCTGAAAACTGCTCTGCCCTGTCATAATCTATTGCATTGACAGAAAGCGGACTACAATAGCTGTTCTCTACAGGAGCACCATCAGCTTCACTAATCTTTGTTCTCGCAAACTCCTCTCCATGCAGGAAAAACGGAATCCCCTGTGCTGTGAAAAGAATGGATGCTGCAAGCTTATTCATGCGGATGCGCATATCTTCGCTCTCATGTGAATTGGATATAATAAACCTGTCCCAGAGAGTATAGTTGTCATGACATGACAGATAGTTTATGGACTGCATAGGTGATTTGGCCCACTCTGCACAGATCACAGCCTTCTTTAGCTCTTCGCCTCTGTCTGTAGCTCCATTGACAAAGCCCAGCTCATCCATATAGAATACATGTCCCTTTACCACATCACGTATATCATCCGAAAACATGCCGATGCCCGGTATCTTTGGGGCATTTATTTTCATGCCACGCTCTGATTCAGGCAGAACACTTTCTCCACCTGTCCAGCCCTCTCCATACATTATTATATCAGGATTTATTTTTAAGAGAGCTTTTCTGGCTTCATTCAAGGTCTCGATATCAAGTACTCCCATCAGATCAAACCTGAAGCCATCTATGTGATACTCGCTTGCCCAGTAGCACAGCGAATCAATGATATATTTTCTGACCATAGGCTTCTCTGATGCTATTTCATTGCCACAGGCTGATGCATCGGAGTAATTTGTATCATCCAGCATGCGGTAGAAATAATTGCCGGCAGTCTTGTAAAAACAGCTGTCATGAACATTGAAGGTATGATTGTAGACCACATCCATGATCACGCCAAGCCCCGCCTCATGAATCGAGTGTACCATCTCCTTGTACTCTCTCACTCTCACGGCTCCATCAAACGGATCTGTCGAGTAGGAGCCCTCCGGCACATTGTAATTGTACGGATCATAGCCCCAGTTATACTGCTCCTTTAAGGAATCACTCTCGTCAATGCTGGCAAAATCATACGACGGCATAAGCTGCAGATGTGTCACTCCCATATCCTTGAAATATGAAAGAGTTTTATCCTCAGTAAATGCCTTAAACTTACCCGGATACCTAGAATGAGCAGATGCACCGGCAGACACATCCGCGATAGACACCTCGGTGATAACCATACTCATAGGATCAGCAAGCTTTGGCCTGTCCTCATCTGCAAATCCATCCGGATCAGTCTTAGAAAGGTCAATAACCATAGACCTGTGCCCATTGACACCGCAGGCTCTTGCATACGGATCATGCGAGCAAAATATGCCATCCGAAGTGTGAACCTCATATGTATAATAAACACCATCCAGATCACCCTCTGCCGTAGCAGAAAAAATGCCGAAAAGCTCTCCCTCTGTGCGCATCATCTCAAGCCTGCCTGTCTCGGCCGAATCATTTCCTTTATCATAAAAAATAACAAAAACACTGTCCGCAACAGGCGAAAACAGTGTAAATGTTGTCTTTTCCTTTGAATAAATCGCTCCTAATTTCATAATAATATCCTTTTCGTTTATTTTCGTATACATTATAATAAAATTTACAATAACTGGAAATAGGGCAATTCAACCACTTTTCAAAGACTTTTTAGTCAATGTGCCATTTTTTCTTTTGCTGATGTGAAACAAGCTTAATGTACAGCGGCTGTGGGATAAATCTGCCACAGGTTGTAGCAAGCTTCATCCTTAGAGTAGGCACAATGACAGTTTTTTTCTTCATCATGCAGTCTATGGCATAATTGGCGCAATACTCAGCGGAAATCCCCTTCAGTGCAAAGCGCACATTTGCCACATCATTGAATTCTGTATCAACCGGTCCCGGACACAGACAACCTACATACACATGGCTGTGGCTCTGGCGAAGCTCACATGCAACAGCCCTTGAAAGGCTTGCAACATATGCCTTAGAGGCATAATAGGCTGCCATGTACGGACCGGCAGGAATGATACCTGTAATGAAAGGAATAATTACCGAACAGTGTATGTTCTTTACCCTCATCTGCCTTAAAAGCTTTTTCGTCAGGAAATGTACAGCACGCACATTGACATCTATCATGCCCATTTCCTTAGCTATATCAGTCTCCTCAAACAAACCGCAGTCACCGTAGCCTGCGTTGTTTATAAATATTTCTACGTCTTTTTCCTCGAGATAGTCTGAAAGCCTCTGACACTCATCAAGCTGCATCAGATCTGCGGTAAATATATCACACCAAAGCCCCTTATGTGTAGCTTTAAGCTTATCAGAAATAGCTGTAAGCCGCTCTCTCCTTCTGGCAACAAGAATCAGGTCATAGCCTTCTTTAGCAAGTCTTTTTGCAAGCTGCTCACCTATTCCTGAGCTTGCTCCTGTAATCACTGCATACATATATCAATACCTCTATTCTTCAATAATCAGCTCTCCGGCGCTTGCATCGAGCTCTACGCTTGTGTTGTCGTTCTTATACATCTCAAGCAGCAAAAGCCACAGCGTATGAATCTCGTATGTAAGAATATTGGATGCAGGCACAGAGTACGGAAGCAGAGTGCTGATATCAAAGTATCTGATACCTAGTGGAGGCAGGAAAACAAGGTTGGTTGTCTGCCTTTTATCACCGGCAGTATGAATCATCTAATATGTAATCATCACAAAATCACTGCCCTTATAAGTACACTCATATGATACGTAGCACTCATCAACAGTCCATGTGATACCATCCTCTGTCACTGTCGGCTTTACCGCCTCATCATTGTACTCTGTAGTCTTACAGGTCAGCTTCCATTTTAACTGTCCCTTCTTTGTCTCCTTTATCATATCGGTAAGTTCTTTAAGTAATTCATCTTCTCTTTTCATTTTGCACACCTTTACACGCCTGTTTCTATCATCAATGCTCATCTACTCTCACGCCATGTACCACAAACCTGTATGTCTCACCGCTTGTGGAGCATGTAGAAAGAGTTACAACCTTGTCATCCTTTGTCGGAACTATGCCTGTATCCTTCATGGACGAAGCGGCCATCCCCTGTACGAATTTGCCAAACGTCTCGTCAGGCTCAAAGCCCACGGTATACTCATCGCTGTCGTCACTCACCGTCTCATACGAGAAAATCCGGTACCTATACTTTTTGCCATCGACAAGAATCTGGAAATACTGATGGCTGTCATAATAATTCTCATCACGGTTATAGTACTTGAGCTTTCCAAACATGGACAGATTCTTCATATTGTGTCCGTAAATGATGGTATGACAGTCACCAAAATCAGTCTTGTTTGAGCCTTCAAGAAAGATGGAGCCTGCGGTGGCATGCTCTCGATTAAAGGTCTTTCTGAGGTAATAGCTGTTGTCGCCCGAATACATGACAGGGTAGCTGATATCCTCATTCTCAAAATAAATCCAGCCAACCACATCGGGGTTTTCGCTCCTTAGGCCGGCAAAATCAATGTCTCATCATACCACGGTGCATCAGCAGCTTCACTGTCATTGTCATCCGACTTCTTTGAATCATCCACAGTATACGCATCCTGCAGCTTCTCATATGTCTTATCCGAAGTTCTATAATCCCAAAATATCTTAAACAGATGATACCCCGAATAAGCCACCAGAGACAGACCAATTATCAGAACTATAAATCTAATTACTTTTTTAACCATTTGTTTTCTCCATTTTTTTATCACTCAGTACCGTAATGCATATGTATATTATCAGCTTTACAATGAATACAAATTTACCCTGCGTGGCTCCTAAAAAAGAA
>OGHZ01001263.1_pt1 | contig 10930 bp, 9 predicted proteins | sample 1571661 | NCBI WGS metagenome assembly OGHZ01 (sample SAMEA2582040, study PRJEB24529) | metagenome | biome: Human gut stool | place: China | collected 2011 | reverse complement strand
GACCGCATCCTCTTTATAGCAGACGGCGGCATCGCCGAGGAGGGGACGCATCAGGAACTGCTGGCCAAGGGCGGCGCTTACGCGCAGCTTTTTGCCGTACAGAGCCGCTATTATCAGGAAGGGGGCGCACAGGATGAAGAAGAAGGCTGAGGGCATGGGCCTGCGGGAGACTTTTGCTATCCACCGCCGGGCGGCACGGGATATGCGCCGGGCCGCACCGGGCTGCTTTGCGCCGTTTATCCTCTGCGCCGCAGTGAAGGCGGCGGCCCCCTACGCAGTCATCTGGCTGTCTGCCCGGCTTATTGATGAGCTGTCCGGCCTTCGCAGACCGGAGATGCTGGGCAGATGGGTCTTATGGATCGTGGCCGTCAGTGCTGCGGCAGAGCTGCTCAAGGCCGTGCTGGAGCGGTGGAAAAATGTCCGGAGCGAGCTGCTTGACAGACAGAATGACGCTTTGTATACCGAGAAATTTCTGCGGATGGATTATGCCGACTGTGACAGGCAGGAAACACGGGATCTGTTCTCGCAGATCCGGCAGAATGCCAACTGGTCCGGCTGGGGCTTTACCCACCTTAAGCTGTACTATACGCAGGCAGTCCAAGGCGTTACCGGCATTTTAGGGGCAGCCGCCCTGACAGTGAGCTTGTTCACCCGGCAAGTCCCGGCCACGGCGGGAAAACTGACCGTTCTCAATCACCCGCCTTTACCTGCCTTCGCTCGGTGCTGGTCGGCAGAGCAAAAGACATCTGGAATACGCTTGCGGAGGAGGTACGCTTCGGCAATCGGGTGTTCGGCCACTTCGCTTTCATGCAGCCGGGAAAAAAGGAAGAGGATATGGATCGCAGGATGTACCGCCAGAGTGAACTGGCGGAGCATTATGTCCGCACAGTAAATATCTTCGGCTTTGGCTCCCCCGTGGCAAAGGCATCTTATACCACGGTGGGACTGAGCAAGGCGCTGGCCGCCTCACTATCCGCCGTTCTCTCCGGCGTTGTGTATCTGTTCGTATGCCTGAAGGCGCTGGGCGGTGCCTTCGGCATCGGCAGCGTGACCCAGTATGTCAGCGCTGTGACCACATTTTCCGGCAACGCCGCCCTGCTGCTGAGCACCGTCAGTCATATGCGGGCCAATGCTGAATTTCTCAAGACCATCTATACATTTCTGGACATTCCCAATTCCATGTATCAGGGGAGTCTTACCACCGAAAAGCGGTCGGATCGTCAGTATGATGTGGAGTTCCGGGATGTGTCCTTCCGTTATCCCGGCTCAGATATCTGGGCGCTGCGCCATGTGAATATGAGGTTCAAGGTCGGTAAGCGCCTTGCCATTGTGGGCGAAAACGGCAGCGGCAAGACCACCTTTATCAAGCTGCTGTGCCGCCTGTACGACCCGCAGGAGGGGCAGATTTTGCTCAACGGCATCGACATACGCAAGTATCGCTATGATGACTACATGGGGATATTCGCCGTGGTGTTTCAGGATTTTCAGCTGCTTGACCAGCCTCTGGGTGCCAATGTGGCGGGTTGTGCTGCCTACGACCGTGCGCGGGCGGAAAGGGCCTTGACGGACGCCGGCTTTGGCGAGCGGCTGGCCGCGATGGAAAAGGGGCTGGACACCATGCTTTACAGGGAGCTGACGGAGGACGGTGTCGAACTTTCGGGCGGCGAGGCGCAGAAGATCGCCATTGCCCGGGCGCTCTACAAGGACGCGCCCTTCCTTATCCTTGACGAGCCGACTGCGGCGCTGGACCCCATTGCCGAGGCGGAGATCTACAGCAAGTTTGATGAGATCGCAGGGGACAGGACGGCGATTTTCATCTCTCACCGGCTGTCCTCCTGCAAGTTCTGCGATGAGATCGCCGTGTTTGACAAGGGGGCTGTCATCCAGCAGGGCAGCCATGCCGCGCTGCTTGCCGACAGCGGCGGCAAATACTGCGCCCTCTGGAACGCACAGGCGCAGTATTATACAGAGTAAAGCGTCCCGGCATACAAAAACGCCCCCGCTGCATGGGTCAGCGGGGGCGTTGTGTATTTTGCTTTAATCCAGCCGGAACACCTGCTCCAGCTTGGGCTGGGCACCGGTGACGGGGTCCATCTCCAGTTCCAGAATGTCCTTCATGTAGTCGTTCCAGCGGTCAACGACCGGGCTTTCGGCCTGTACCTTTTCGGCGTAGGCAACACCCTTTTCGCACTCGTAATAGCCGAACAGCTCATCGTTGCAGTAGAAAATGCTGTAATTGCAGATGCCTGCATCCTTCAGCACCTTGACCATCTCGGGCCAGATTTCCGCGTGGCGGCGCTGATATTCTGCCTTGCAGCCGGGCTTGATGCGGCCCTTCCATGCCATATGCTCCATTTGGTATACGCTCCTTTTGTTATATAAGCTTTTCCAAATCCAGCTTTGCGCGGCGGCAGTGCTCCAGCTCGGCTACGCTGCCGTCCCACGCCTCGTTCTCACCGACAAAGCGCACCGTGCTGTCCTTGACGGTCAGGCCGTCCACGCAGCGGGCGTACAGCGCCGGGATGGCGTGCGGGTAGATGTGCCGGGCCGAGGGCTGCTCGTCAAACAGGCCGCCGGGCTGGGTGCCGCGGTGCTGCAGCGTCAGGTGCATCTCGCTGATGCGCAGGTCCTGAATTTCGCTGTCCGGCTCGCCGGCCGCAAAGGCGCAGCTTTCACTTGTCAGGTACAAATGGTCAAAGCTGACGCGGCGGATCACGCCTGCCGGGCCGGTCTTGCCCTTGCGCGGTGTGGCGCTGACAAACACCGGCTCGCCCTTGCCCCACCAGCCCGGCGCACCGGGCAGCTGGTAGGAGTCGGCGTAGCGGCGGGTGCAGCCGGTCAGATGGTGGACATGGATGTCCTCCACCGTGCCGCCGTCCCGCACCCAGACGCCCACCGCGCGGGAGCAGTCGTCAATGACGCAGTCGCTCAGCGTCACATTGCGGATCACACCGTGGGTCTCGGTTCCGATTTTCAGCGCAGAATCGCGGGAATGTAAGATGCAGCCCGTGATGGCCACATTCTCGCTCGCGCCGTAGCGGCGGGACATCGGCCCGGTGGATTTGACCACGATGGCGTCATCGCCGGTGCGCACGATGCAGTTGGAGATGACGACATCCTGGCAGCAATCGGGGTCGATGCCGTCGTTGTTCGCGCCGCGGTCATCGTTCAAAATCATGATGTTCTGGATGCGCACATGCCGGCAGCCCGCCATGTGCAGCGTCCAGAACGCCGCGTCCTGCAGGGTCACATCGCGCACGGTAAAGTTTTCGACTGCCTCAAACAGCATCATGCGCGGGCGGAACGCCTCGCAGAATTTCGGGCATTCGTGAAAGCCGTTGTCCACATTCTTGTCCAAAAACACCTTGTCGCCCTGACCGTAGATCGTGCCCATGCCGCTGATGGTCACATTTTTGGCGTGGCTGGCCCCCAAAAAGAAGCCGCCCTCCCAGCCGTCGGCGGTGTCGTCAGGGTCGGTGCCGTCCCCGCCCTGCGGGAACGGGGTAATATCTGCGGGGTTCAGGCTGCTGATAAGCACCGCGCCGCTCTCCAGATGCAGCTCCACATTGTCCTTCAGCAGCACGGAGCCGCTCAAAAAGCGCCCGGCCGGCACGATAACGCGCCCGCCGCCCGCCGCTGCGGCCGCATCGACCGCCTGTTGGATGGCTGCCGCGCAGTTGGTCACACCGTCTGCCACAGCGCCGTAGCGTAAGATACTGTAATCCATCGCTCCTGCTCCTTTTTTGTCTATGGCAACACCGCACAATTCCCGCCTGACGGCTTAAGCACCGCTCCGGCGGCTGCGGCACGGCATCTGCGTTGCCAAAATGCTCGATAATACACAAAGTATTATCTGCGCTTTTGGCTTAGCAGCTGCCGCACCTCGCTCGCCGTATCGGCACTTAGAATTATGCGGTATTGCCCTATATTCTTTCTTCAGCATAGCACAGAAGCAGGGGTATGTAAAGTGCAATTATCACAAAGGATACTGCACTATGCCGCATATCTTTTGCTGCCCCGGCATTGTACAATAAAGAATAATCACAAGATAAAGGAGAGGAATGTTATGCCCTGCACACTGCCTGCATCGCTGGCCGATGCCGCCGTCTGCCGCGGCTCCTTTCATGCCGTTTTGGGCGGGGAAGCCGAGGATACCGTTTTTGCCGGCTTTTCCGCCGCGCTGCAAAAAGCACAGGCGGAGGGCCGGATTCTGACCGCAAGCCTTTTCCGGTATGAAAACCACCTGTTTTTTTATGCCGAGGGGCTGAACCGCCCGTTCACGCCGCAGGGGCTTTGCCCCGCGCTGGACGCGGCGCTGCTGCCGTGGCCGCCCGCCCTTGGCGAGGCAGCACCCCGCCCGTGGGCCGCTATGCAGCCGTATTTTTACCACGATGTACCCACTACCGCCGCCGACTGGCAGCAGGGCCGCTGCCCCCAGCGCCGCCGCGGCCGCATTGCGCTGCTGCCGCTCGATAGCTGGTGCAGCTATATGGAGCATCACCTGCGCATTGTGACCGAGGGGTTGGTCGAGGGGGACCGCTGGCATCTCATCTGCGTGCAGGAGGGGGTGCTTTTCTCCTACCTTGAAGAGCCGCGCACCAATGTGAACATCAGGCACCAGCCGGGCGCGCACAGCCCCGAGCTGGACGCATGGATCGCCGCCGACCCCGAAAGCCACTTTGCACGCTTTACGCCGGAGCAGAAGGCCCACCCGGACAGCGGCCACAACTTTGTATTTTTGCCCCGCATTGCGGGAACGGAGGACTGAACCATGACAAGGATCGGATGCCGCGCCCATGACTACGGCAAGCTGCCCGCCGCCGAACTGGCCGCTGTGCTGCACGCCAAGGGCTACACCGGCGCCCAGCTGGCCATGCCCCGCGGCATTGCGGGCATTGCGGATTTTGCCCATATCACTGAGGAACAGCTTGCAGAGATCCGCACGGCCTTTGCCGCGCAGGATGTGGAAATTTCGGTGCTGAGCTGCTATCAGGACCTGTCTGCCCCTGATGCGGACGCCCGCCGCGCCGCTGTGGATGCCGTAAAGCGCACACTGGGCTATGCCAAGGTGCTGGGTGCCAAAATGGTGGGCAGCGAGACCGCGTGGGGCCCCTGCACGGACGAAGAAAAGGCTGCCCGCCGCCCGCTGATGCTCGACAGCATCGCCCGCATCAGCGAGGAGGCCGCCCGCCTTGACGCTGTGTTTGCGGTGGAATCGGTGGATGTACACCCGCTCTGCACGCCGGAGCTGCTGCGCGAGGTGCTGGACGCCGCCGCTGACGAAGCCCACTGCAGGGTCATTTTTGACCCTGTCAACCTGTTCTGTGCAAAGGATGGGCAGGACAGGGCGTATCAGACTGCCCACTGGAGCCGCTGGCTGGAGGTCATCGGCAATCAGCTTGGCGCCGTGCATGTCAAGGACTGCCGCATCGGGGCCGACGGCAGCAAGACGCTGCTGCCGCTGGGCGAGGGGGATATGGACTATACGGCCATCCGCGCCTTTTTGGCTGCGTGCGCCCCCGCTGCCCCGCTCATCCGCGATGAGGTGATCCTGACTGCCGACACGGCCGATCTGCATTATCTGCAGGCGATGGCCGCCGACCTGTGATTCACAGCGCCCGCAGGCTGCCGAAAACGGCAAAAAATTATTTACCTACGATATTGTAAATCTCTCTGCAGATGCCTTGACAATACCTGCCGGTTGTGGGACAATGGCTTTAACGCAATGCCGATGCTTTCCGCCCGCAGCAGGCCCCCAAGCCACGCCGGGCGGAAAAACAACGACTGAAAAGTGAGGTATCTGAACTATGACACCCGACCTGAAATGGCTGACTGACCCGACCGTGTTTGCTGTGAACCGGCTGGATGCGCACTCGGACCATGTTTGCTACCGCAGTGAGGCGGAAATCCGGCTGGGCAGCAGCTCGCTGCGCCAAAGTCTGGACGGCAGATGGCGCTTTGCCTACAGCGCCTGCCCCGCTGCCCGCCCGGCGGATTTCTACCGTGAGGACGCGGATCTCTCTGCCTTCGGTACGATCTGCGTGCCCGGGCATATCGAGCTGCAGGGCTACGGCCAGATCCAGTACACCAACACCATCTACCCGTGGGACGGCCGCAGCTATCTGCGCCCGCCGCAGATCGACTGGGACGACACCCCCGTCGGCAGCTATCTGCGGGAGTTCGATCTCGATGAGGGGCTGCGCGGGCAGCGCGTCTGCGTCAGCTTTCAGGGTGCCGAGCAGGCACTGTATGTCTGGTGCAACGGCCACTTCGTCGGCTATGCCGAGGACAGCTTTACCCCCTCGGAATTTGACCTGACGCCGTATATCAGGCAGACCGGCAACCGCCTGTGCGTTGAGGTGTACAAGTACAGCAGTGCCTCGTGGCTGGAGGATCAGGACTTTTTCCGCTTCTCGGGCCTGTTCCGCTCGGTCTATCTCTACGCCAAGCCCAAGGTGCATATCCGTGATATCTGGCTCAAGGCGGAGCTGGCCGAGGGCAACACCACCGGCCTTCTGACCCCCATCGTCAAGCTGGACGGCGAGACGGACGGCGCACGGGTACACCTGCGCCTGACGGACGGCGAGGAGTTCGCCCTCTTTGATGAGGACATTGACGGCAGCACCATCGAGCTGAGCGCCATCCACCCGTGGAGCCATGAGACGCCGGTGCTGTACCATGCCGTGCTGACCCTGTATGACGCCGACGGCGCCGTGCAGGAGGTCGTGCCCTACGACATCGGCTTCCGCCGCTTTGAGATGAAGGACGGCATCATGTGCTTAAACGGCAGCCGCATCATCTTCAACGGTGTCAACCGCCATGAGTGGAATGCCGAGAAGGGCCGCGCCATTGACGAGAGCGATATGCACGCCGCGATGGCCGTCTTTAAGCGCAACAACATCAACGCTGTGCGTACCTGCCACTACCCCAACCAGAGCCGGTGGTATGACCTCTGCGATAAAAACGGCATCTATATGATTGACGAGACGAACCTTGAAAGCCACGGCAGCTGGCAGAAGCTGGGTGTGGTGGAGCCGAGCTGGAATGTCCCCGGCAGCCTGCCTGAATGGCGGGACTGCGTGGTCGATCGCGCGCGCAGCATGTTTGAGCGCGACAAAAACCACGCGGCAGTGCTGATCTGGTCCTGCGGCAACGAAAGCTATGCCGGCGAGGATATCCGCGCGATGGCGTCGTTTTTCCGGGAAAATGATCCCGGCCGCCTTGTGCATTACGAGGGCGTGTTCCAGTGCCGCGCGTTTGACGACATCAGCGATATGGAAAGCCGGATGTACGCCAGCCCCGCCTCCATCAGGGAATATCTGGACGCCGACCCCAAGAAGCCGTTTATCCTCTGTGAGTATATGCACGACATGGGCAACTCGCTCGGCGGGATGGAAAGCTACATTGCGCTGATCGACCGGTACGAAAAGTATCAGGGCGGTTTCATCTGGGATTACATGGATCAGGCGCTCTGGCATACCGATGCAATGGGCCGCCGCGTGCTGGGCTACGGCGGAGATTTTAACGAGCGCACGACCGATTACAACTTCAGCGGCAACGGCATCGTCTATGCGGACGGCACCGAAAAGCCTGCTATGCAGGAGGTCCGCTACTGGTATGACACCCCTGCGCGCCGCGCCGCGCACGATGCGCGCAACAGGCTGGCGGCAGAGCGCAGCGCCGCCGCGCTGGCCGCCGCATGGCAAAAGCGCCCCGCACACCCCCTGACGGTGGTCGAGGGCGACGGCAACATCGGCGTCAAGGGCAGCGGGTTTGAGGTGCTGTTCTCCATTGCGGAGCAAGGCCCGATCTCGCTGCGCAGGGACGGGACCGAATGGCTGTGGCGCGCCCCGCGCCCGGCGTTCTGGCGTGCCTCCACCGACAATGACCGCGGCTGCAGCTTCCCGCAGCGGGCCTCTGTCTGGATGGGTGCCGATGTCTTTGTGCAGAGAATGGGCTTTACCGTGCAGGAAAAATCCGAGCAGCGTGTGCGGGTGCAGTACCGCTTCGGCGTGCCCGGCGTGCCCGGCGCCCTTGTCGAGATGACCTACACGGTCGAGGCACAGGGCGCTTTGCAGGTCGAGGCCGTCTACCATGCAGTGCCCGGCGCGCCCGAGCTGCCCTGCTTCGGCGTCAAGTTTGAGACGACCGCCCCCGTGGTCCGCACCTGCTGGACGGGCCTTTCGGGCGAGACCTACCCTGACCGCCGCAAGGGCGGTGTGTTCGGCTGCCATGCGGAGACCCCGCACATCGAGCCGGCGCTGGTGCCGCAGGATTGCGGCCTGCACATGGACACCCAGCAGGTGTGCCTGCAGCTGGCCAACGGCAAGACCCTGACGATCGAGCAGACCGGCGAGGCGTTTGCCTTCAGCGCGCTGCCCAACACGGCGCAGCAGATCGAGGCCGCGCAGTACCTCTGCGAGCTGCCCGAAACCGGCCGCACCAGCATTACGGTGCTGGGTGCCGCGCGTGGTGTCGGCGGTATTGACAGCTGGTGCACCGATGTGGAGGAGCCCTACCGCCTGAGCGGCGAGTGCGACCGCAGCGTGCGCTTCCGTATCGTACTGTAAAAGATGAGATAAAAAAGGGGCTGTTTGCACCGCCCTAAAAAACAAAGACCGAAGTAAAAAGCCGGAAAGGGCTTTGCAGCTTCGGTCTTTTGCTTTACTCGCTCATAATGATAGCCTCCTGTTTGTTATAAACCTATTTCTTGTTGCTTTTTTACAGCAGCGCGGTCAGAAATCCCCAGATGTGTTGGAGTAGCTGTGTTCATTGAAAACCTGCAATTTGCGAACAACTTGCATATTGACTTTCTTGCTTTCTTGGATTATACTATTTGCGAATGAAATGCAAATTGGAGGCGCGGTGACTTGCATAGCTACAGCACGCGGCAGCGAAAGGTTCTGCTTTCCTATTTGAGCCAGCACCCGGACGAGCTGTTGTCCGCACGGCAAATTGAGGACGCTTTGGCAGATAAAAAAATCAGCCTGAGCGCCGTATATCGAAACCTTGCACAGTTAGAGACAGAGGAAAAAGTGCGTCGGAGCAGCAAGAGCGGCACGCGCGAGGTCTACTATCAATACCTTGATGCCGAAAGCTGCAAAGGTGCGCTGCACATGAGCTGTATCAAATGCGGCAAGACCTTTCACATGGCAGATGGTAACGCAGCTTTGCTCGCAAAGCATTTGGCGCAGAGCGAACATTTTATGTTGGACACGACTGACACGATCCTCTATGGAACTTGTTCGGACTGCAAGGGAAAATAACGATTGGAAAGGAGGACAGACCATGACAAAGAAATTTCGTTTTATGACGGGCTTGCTGGCCGTAGTGCTGGCCTTTGTTATGCTGTCCTCTGTTGCCTATATCGCAGCGGAATCCGACCATGACTGTACCGGCGTGGACTGCGCCATCTGCCATCAGATCAATGTCTGCGAAAACCTGCTCAAAAGCATTGGGCTTGCCGGCTCCGCCGCAGCTGCCGCAGCGGCGATTCTATATATTCTGTGCCGGATCATTCCCTCCTGCACAGAGGTTGCCCGTACCTTTACGCTGGTTTCTCTCAAGGTCAAACTTTCAGATTAAACATAAGAACTTTTTACAAGGGTGTAGTCTATCTGTTTTCAGATAGACTTTTTCGGCGTTGCTGTTACCCTTGTATTTTTGTGCCCATTTTTAAGTTCTTATCATGATCTGGAGGTAACAAACCCTATGAAAAAAATAACTGCGCTGCTTGCGCTTTTGATGCTCGGCGGCGCTCTTGCCGGCTGCGGAAAGCAGAACGATACCAACAAAACCGACAAACTGAGCATTGTCACCACCATTTTCCCCGAATATGACTGGGTGCGTGCGGTTTTAGGTGACAAAGCCGATAACGCCGAAGTTACGATGCTGCTTGATAACGGCGTTGATCTGCACAGCTATCAGCCCACTGCCGATGACATTGTCAAAATCTCCGACTGCGACCTGTTCCTCTATGTGGGCGGCGAGTCCGACGGCTGGGTGGACGATGCTCTGAAAAATGCCACCAACAAGAATATGAAGGTCATCAACCTGCTGGATGTCCTTGGCGACAGCGTCAAGACCGAAGAAGTGGTCGAGGGTATGCAGGAAACAGAGCATGATCACGACCATGACCACAGCAAGGAAGTCTCCACCTTTGAAGATGACGAGGTTCAGGACAGAAGCCTGTCTGATTGGGCGGGCGACTGGCAGTCTGCCTATCCCTTTGTGCTGGACGGAACGCTGGATGATGCGTTTGCAGCGATGGCAGAGAAAGGCGAAATGACCGCCGAAGAATACAAGACCTACTATCAGAACGGCTACAAAACGGACATTACCAACATCGATATTGAGGGTAACCACATCGAGTTCACCTACGAAGATGGCAAGAAGGTCGGCTCTGACTACAAGTATGTCGGCTATTACATTCAGAACTGGTCTACCGGCACAAAGGCGGCCATGTATCGCTTTGAGGCGGAGGACAAGGATTCCGGCGCGCCGGTCTACATTGAGTTCAACGACCACATGATCGAACCGGCCGCCGCCGAACACTTCCACATCCGGATGAGCAACGAGAGCTTCGACGCGATCGTCGATCCCGAAAACTCCTGGCCTACCTTCTTCCCGGCTGATATGACCGGCGAAGAGATCTGCGAGCACATGGAAGGGCATGACCACGACGAGGACAAAGACCACGAGCATGAAGAAGGCGAAGAGCACGAGCATGAGGAAGAAAAGGACGAGCACGTTTGGCTTTCTCTGAAAAACGCGGAGGTTCTTGTAAATGCCATTTCCAAGTCTTTGCAGGAGCTGGACCCCGACAATAAGGACACCTACGCTGCCAACGCCGCTGCCTATATTGAAAAGCTCTCTGCGCTGGACGGCGAATATCAGGCTGCCGTGGACGCTGCGAGCTATAAGACCGTTG
>OGHZ01001245.1_pt1 | contig 11104 bp, 15 predicted proteins | sample 1571661 | NCBI WGS metagenome assembly OGHZ01 (sample SAMEA2582040, study PRJEB24529) | metagenome | biome: Human gut stool | place: China | collected 2011 | reverse complement strand
TACCGCAGACTGCTAGTGTTCCCATTTGCCATGAGTTTAGAAATATTCCAATTAGCATTAATAATCCCGAGAAAGCATTATTCTGAAACATCACTTCTCCTATTCCACGTTCCAGAATGAGCAATAAATTGTGTATAAAGGCCATTCGTGTAAATTATTAACTGATAAAATGATGACAAAAGTATAATCTTCAGTTGAGAATATCAAGATTAAGAAATGTGTAATAAAGGATTGTGATATTATAAATTAGTAGTATGCATTTGTGGAGGCTCGTTTTATGAACAATTAAAGTTTTCTTTGTGGATTGTTTGTGTTGAAATAATAGGATGAATTCTTCAAGATTGAGCAGTCTCAAAATTATGTAATATATTGCCAATATAAGCCCTACTATGGTATAATTATTTCTATATTTTAATGGATTATTACAGATTGGATGATTTTATTACTCTAATGATTAACTTTTATTCATTTGACTGGTAGAATCATTATAGTGTACTTTATCGGATGCTTACATAATTTCCATTTAAGTAGGTTTAGCCGGTGACCTGACGTTATGCGTATCCCGTACTATCGTGATGATGAGATGGAATGTTTTTCAAAATTTCGGCAGTATTTTCTTGTTACTGCCGAAATTTTGATATATATTTGTTCGTGAATTATAAAGAATATATATGAATAGCAAGTTGCAAGAAAGTAAGGTGAAACAGTTATTTGCTCAGCAGGAAGTTATCACCAATACGGATATACTTTATTTATATAGAGAAAAGGAACCTGAAATACCGGAGGCGACCGTAAACTGGCGGATATATCATTTGGTTCAGAAAGGGGTTATCCAAAGAATCGGCAGGGGAAAATATCGTGAGGGCAAAGCACTAACCTTTTCCCCCGAATTGTCGGCGAAGACTATAAAGACTGGAAAATTTGTCGGGAAAGAATTTCCCTATATTAATTATTGTATTTGGGAACTGTCGGCAATCAATAGTTTCAGCCAACATCTGATTAATTATAACGTGGTTTTTCTGGAAGTGGAACGTGAAGTTATTGATTCTGTTTACAGAGCTTTGAAGGATATGAGGTACAAGGTTGTCCGTATCAAGGATATAAAAGAGGATTTGTCCGATTTTGCCGGATATGTTTGTGTGCGTGCATTGGTTACCGAGGCTCCCGTACTGAAAGAAAAGAGTGGTCAAGTAGCTTCGCTGGAAAAAATATTGGTCGATTTGTATTGCGACAAAGAGTTTGCACCCTTTCAGGGGAACGAGATATACCATATATATAAGAATGCTTTCGATGACTATACCGTAAATGAAAGCACTATGTTAAGATATGCAAGACGCAAGGATAAAAAGACGGAAATAGAGGAAGTTATTAATTCTATAAAACGGTAGTAATTCACTTGTACTGCCAAAATTTTGATATTATGATAGATATAGAAAGTATTGAAAAATACTGGATTGAGAGTATTTCCAAGAAAAAGAAAGTCGATAAAATCCTTATAGAGAAAGTTATCAGGGCATTGATGCTACTGGAGGGATTAAGCAGCTCCGGTTTGGATTTCGTTTTTAAAGGTGGAACCGCCCTTATGCTGTTGTTAGGTACAACCAAACGTCTGTCTATAGATATTGACATTATTGTACCTAACAAGAGCGTTGACTTGGCTGATTATCTGGATAAGTTCATAACAGAAAAAGGATTTACCCGATACGAGAAACAGGAGAGAAAAGTACAAAGCAACATAGAGAAGGAACACTATAAACTGTTCTTTATATCTGCACTTAACGGAAAGGAATCGCATATCTTACTGGACGTGCTGAAAGAGGATATTCATTATAAAACTCTTGTAAAAACTCCAGTCGGCAGTAGTTTCCTTAAAGAAACGGGGACTCCCGTCATGGTTACCACTCCTGACTTTAATAATATACTGGGAGATAAACTGACTGCGTTTGCTCCTACTACAACCGGTATTCCTTATATTAAAAAGGATAAAGAGATGGGTATGGAGATTATTAAACAAATGTATGATGTGGGGTGCCTATTTGATGAGATTGATGATATAAGCATGGTTAAGGACGTATTCAAAGCCTTTGCCGCCATTGAACTAGAGTATAGGGGAAACACACATACAATCTCTGACGTATTGGATGATACGTTTTATACTGCATTGGCTGTCTGTTTCAGAAAGAATATTCAGAATACCAATTTTACTGTTTTGAATAATGGGATTATTTCAATCAAGTCTTATATATTCTCTGATTCCTTTCACTTGGATAAAGCTGTTACATACGCCGCTAAAGCTGCTTATTTGGCTATATTGATAAAATACTCCAAAGAAGAAATAATCAGATTTGACCCTAAAGTAAACTTAAAGGATTTAGAAATAAAGCAGTTCAATCCGGAACATCCTTTGAATGAATTGAACAGGCTGAATAAACTGAAAAAATCCAATCCGGAAGCTTTCCATTACTGGTATCAGATTTATAAGATTATTCAAGAGAATAAATAAATTCAGATAAGAAAAACAGCCGTTGCAACTGTCAATCACAGTGTAACGGCTTTCTTTTAGAGTTTAAAATCGGACCAAAACAAAGTCCACCTATTTCACCTGTTTTTCGGCTCACCCGCAATTTCTTGGGGGTAACTATTTGTAGCTTTCTTTAAAGTGATTACTTTTGTAATATGACAGAAGCAGCATTAATATCTTTAGCTCAAATAGTACTACCAAGCGAAGTCCTTTCCTCGTTTGATATAACTAAGGTAGAAAGTACCGATACCGAGATTAACATTCATCTTGATGAAAAGATGTACGATACTTTACGTAATGATGTTCACTTTGAATCCAAAGGTTTTATTCCTGCGGTTTCCATCACCGATTTCCCCATCCGCGACCACAAAGTAATCCTTTTGCTCCGACGCCGTAAATGGGTTGATATTCGTACCGGCAAGAGTTTTATTCTACCTCTTAAAATAGCCGCCGAAGGCACCCGCTACTCCAAGGAGTTTGCGGCTTTTTTAAAAGAAACGTATGGACACATCCCCGGTGACCTGCCGTACGCTTGATGATTTCTATCATATTGACGCATCTACCTTTGAGAAGCAATACAAGGATGTGCTAAGCGGTTATCGTAATTGGGAAGAGTTGAGCCATGCGGAAGAGTGGCTTGTCTTTCCTGAGAACATTGGACCTAATCTGGCTATTGACGAGACTTCCCTGTCGAATGGCGACCTTTATACAATAGTAACCAACAGGGACAGGCATGGTCGTGAGATGTGCCTTGTCGCCATTGTTGCAGGGACGAAGTCAGAGACGGTCATAGCGGCTTTACGCCATATTCCCGAACACCTGTTGGACAGTGTAGAAGAAGTGACACTTGATTTATCGGACTCAATGCGTAAAATAGTCCGCTTCTGTTTCCGCAAGGCATCTCGTGTAATAGACCGGTTCCACATCCAGAAATTAGCTTGCGATGCAGTGCAGGAAATGCGTATCAAACTCCGCTGGGACGCAATCCAGGAAGCCAATGATGAGATGGAAGAAGCAAAGCAGAAAGGGGAATCATATGTGCCTATGAGATATGAAAATGGAGATTCAAAGAAAGAACTGTTGGCAAGAAGCCGCTATCTGCTGTTTAAATCCTCCGAAAAATGGACCCCAGCACAAAAACAAAGAGCCAAAATTCTTTTTAAGGAATATCCGGAATTGGGACAGGCGTATGGATTATGTCATTCACTCAGAATGATTCTTGCCAAAAATACAATCAAAGATGCGGCAAGATTGAGTATGGCTAAATGGTATAATAAAGTGGAAGAGGCAGGCTTTCATGCTTTCAATGTAATTGCAGCAACCTTCTATGAACATTATGATGATATTCTTAACTTTTATAATAAAAGATCCTCTAATGCGGCGGCTGAATCCTTTAATGCGAAAATCAAACAATTCAGAACCGCATTAAGAGGAGTAGTGGATGAGAAATTCTTCCTCTTTAGACTGGCTAAGATTTATGCATACCCCCAATGATTATCGGGTGAGCCAAGTTGACGCTAATTCGGTGGCTAATTCGGTGACACGAATGCTCTTTTTTGATATTTTTTTGAGTGGTTCTCAAAAAAAAATAACGATGAGCCAAAAAAAGCAAACTTTCAATGTTCTTTTCTGGATAAGGAAAGGAAGAACGAATGAAAAACTGTCACCTCTTTCATGTCGGGTTACGATTTCGGGACAAAGATACGAAATTTCCACGAAACTATACCTACGGTCCGAATCATGGTCGGCAGTTGCGCAAAAGTCACTTGGTAAGACCGCCAATGACAAAGAAGCCAACCGGTATATCGAAGATTTGAAAATCACGATCGAAGATACCGTTACCAAAATCAGACAGAAAAACTACCCTCTCAACATTGAGAACTTCAAACTCATGTTTCAGACACAGGATAATGAGTTCTCTACCATCAGCACACTGTTTGATTACCATGAAATCATGGAGAAGAAAAATCTCCGTGCCAGTACATTTGTCGGCTATCACGTAACGAAGAAACACCTGCTCAACTTTATACGTATCAAATACCATGTCTCTGACTATGATTTGACCGCCATTGACAAAGCTTTCGTTTATGAGTTTTACGCCTATCTGCAAGGCTATAAGAGGGAAGGGGAGACCGTATGCGCTGTCAATGGTGCATTGAAGCATATCCAGCGTTTCAAAAAGGTGATGAATGTCGCCCTGCAAAACGAATGGATAAGCCGGAACCCTGTCTGCCTGCTCAACGCCAAGAAAACGAAAGTAGAAAGAGGATTCCTGTCCGAAAAGGAACTGAAGAGCATCGAGGAAGTCCCTTTGCCCGCCAACCTCTCCATCGTGAGGGACGTGTTCGTATTTGCTGTCTACACCGGACTGTCATTTGTCGACATCAGTAACCTGACGAATGAAAATATAAATGTCGGTATCGACAAAAGCTTGTGGCTGAACTACTATCGTCAGAAAACGGACATACACGCCATGCTGCCTTTATTGCAGCCTGCTGTCTGTATATTAAAGAGGTATGAAGCATACCACAAAGGAAAACGGACTAATCATGTATTCCCGGTACCGCCTAACCAGGTGGCAAACCGATACCTGAAAAAAGTGGCTAAGGAAGCGGGAGTAGAGAAAAATATCACTTTTCACATGGCCCGCCACACTTTTGCCACCACTATCACCCTGTCTCACGGCATACCGATTGAAACTGTGTCAAAAATGTTGGGACATACCAGCATCAAGACGACGCAAATCTACGCTAAGATTCTGGACACGAAAGTCATGGACGACATGGCGGCTCTCAAAGAATTGTACACCAGAAAGGAATCTCAAAAATCACCAGATAATAAAGCCGTAAACGGATGAAAACAACCGCAACCATCAGCCAGGAAGAACTGGAGCAGAAAGCTGTCGACAGCATGATAGCATACGAGAAGAGCCTCATTTCCGGACAGGAAATGAAGGAAGCAGTCACCCGCGCGCTGCATCACTACGCCAACAGGGAAGGACACCGGGAAATCGTCCTGAAAGGGTGGATTATAAAAACCATCTACGCCCTCGACAGCAGCCAACTGAAAGACCTCGACCGGGTAGCTTTCACCTGCATGAATAAACAGCCGGTTAACCCCTGATAATTAACTCATATAAAAAACAAAATCATGAAAACAGAAAACAACAGCATGAGAATCGTGAAACCTGAAAAGGAATCTGAAAAAGCCGCCGTAGAACCCCAAAAGGAGAAATCCGTTGGAAAACCGAAGTACAAACCCGTGGAACCCGTCACACTCGAAACTGTTCCGGAAGATGCCGTGTTCATCCGCTCCACGGATGTATGCAAATTGCTCAACATCAGCAACTCAACGTTAAGGAACATGCGTGCGGAGCACGCAATCCCATTTTACAAACTGGGTGGGATATTTCTCTACAGCAAAGAAGAAATCATGAATTACCTCGCATCCAATTACAGTAGAAGAATCTAGCGAAAATGGCAAAAACAGGATTATCATATTATCAGGCGGAAACCGACCGCTTTCAGGACATCAAGGTAAAACGCCTGAAGAAGCGGTACGGCTGCGAAGGGTATGCAGTGTACCAGTATATCCAAAACGAGATATACCGGGTTGAAGGCTGTTATATCTGTTTCACGGACGATCAGCTTTTTGATGTTTCCGAATACTGGGGCATTGAAGAGCAACGGGTAGAAAAAATCATTGAATATTGCACGGAAGTGGAATTGTTCGACACCATTACCTGGCATACGAATCATGTACTTACTTCCGTGGATATTCAGCAGCGATACCTTGAAATCTGCCGGAGAGCCAAGAAGAAGATTGTAATACCCGAAGATATACGGCTTGTCGAGATACAAGACGCGGCTTCCGGTATGACAGGTGCGCCGCTACCTCTTTTCTCCGATCAGGAAATCGAGACGAAAACCGGAAAAACAGTTTATGGTTCTCCCAAACTGGATACCGGAAAAGAGACCGCAACCGCTGTCGGAATATCTTCCGGCGCCATTATTCCGCAGAGTTCTGCGGAAATTCTGGAAACTCCGCGGATTTCTGCGGAAAAATGGCACAAAGAAAAAGAAAATAAAGAAAATTCCCCCTCTATCTCCCAAACGATTCCGCCGGCAAGGGATGATGAGGACAAAGTTTCACTCTCTCCGGACGGGAATAGGGGAAATGTTTCCGCAGAATCCTGCGGGAAACGTCCGGAACATGGCGAAGAATACCGTTTGAAGTTGCAGCGGCTGGGTGAAACCTGCTACAATCTGGGGTGTTCGAAAGGAGATGTCAGTAAGGTTTTGATGATAGAAAATATTGCCATGGACGACAGCCCGATATGGCAACTGATTGAAGAGCTGAAGGCGAGCGGTGGACGTTATTCGTTCACTGGAGACGTGTTACCCGCCCTGTGGGGACTGGTGAAGACGGGACGCCTGCGGATGATGGAAGAACATACGGATGAGGTGAAAGAGGGCGTTCATAACGTCAGGCAGATGCTGTCGGGTATCGGCGTGCCGAGCTACGACATGGACGAATTATGCGGAGAGGCGAAAGGCAAAGAAGATGTCCTGCAAGAGGTTATACGGGAAATACGACGATCGAAAGGGCGGATTCTTTCGGTGAGCTGTTTCATCAGGTCACGGTTGAAAAAAGCGAAGAAAAACGAATTGCAAAAAACGGCGTAAGCCACACAGTTATGAGTGAAGATAAAAACAAGACGCCGCTCTACTACCCCCGCAAAATGCGTACAGGGTGGTGCGTGGCGCACGAAGTGACAGCCGCGGGCGTCACTATCGAGAGATACGGAATACACTGCCAGACGTATGCGGAAGCATTTGGAAGAGCAGAAGTAATGAACCGGGAACAGGCGGACGCCCTTCAACCAGCCGCCTCCGACGGCGAGAAAGGGGGTGAACGATCATGAGCGAAAAAGTAAGTACGATCACCTTGCGACTGACAGCCGAAGAAGCCGCCCAACTGGAGATACTTAAAGACATCATCGGGAAGAAGAGCGGGAGCGAAGCGATTAAATACGTCGTCAAGGAATACCCCCGATTCTGTGTGCATTACAAGCAGGAAGCCCGCGAACACGGGGAACTGAAACGGAAGTACCAGGAGCAAGGCGAAGCCGTGCGGGGATTCCTATCGGCACTCGACAGGCTGGAGAAGGCAGGCAAGGAGAAAGAACGCGGGAAATGATTGCTAGCAGAATCCGCTCCGGAAGATCTTGGCTAATGAAATATTTGCTAGCAGATGTTTCCGGATCGTGTGCTCGAGCTGCGTAAAAGTGCTAGCGGATTCTTCCGGATCGTGTGCTGCAGATCGGGAATAATGCTAGCAACTGTTTCATCCTGGAAGAATCCGGCTGCCGGATTCTGCTAGCGGATTCTTGTTCCCGGTTCGTTCCGGAGCAACTAATTTGCTAGCAATTAACGGGGATATCAGGTTGATGGAGCCGGGATCCCGACAGGTATGTGATAGCAGGTGAAGGTAATGGCCAAGTGCCGGGCTGGGGCGGAATACTTTTGCGAGCGGCTTATCGTCTGATTACTCCCCGCAGCGCAACCGCATCAGGGCGCCGCCTTACAGGACAGCACCCCCATGCGCCCGCCCTGCTCCGGCAGTGTTTAACCAGAACATTCCTTCAGGGGCAGCGTTTCTCGGACGTTCCGTGTTTTGTTCACCGTGCCGCTTGGCGGGATAAAGCGCGGCTGATAGCCGCACAATCACCCACCAAGCCGCCCTCCTGCAGCTGACTAAAGGAAGTGCAGCTAAGGAACATTCTTTGGAGTTACTTTTGTTTGTAGCTGATCCGCTGCGATGCCCGGTGCGGTTTCGCTCCGCCCGGCACTAACACCGGGCTTATGCTCAATCCGCTACCTCCTTTCGTCTGACGATAGGAACAGAGCGTTTACGGGAAGTGCAGCCGTGCGGCGTGGTCTTCCGGTGTTATTAGAATTGAGCGGGTTTGTCTGCTTGAATAGAAGGCGGCGCAAGCTTCCGCCGCCATGCAGATCGTGATGCTGCATGCGCCATGGTCTTCCGGTGTTTCTAATGGAGTGCAGTGTTTGCGCAGGAAATCCGGAAGAGCAATTATGTTTAATTAGTCACAAAACCGTTCCGGATTTTGTGCTTTAATTCAACATAACAGCGTCTTCCGGCTGTTCCTGCTGATTGGGAGGTTTCCTTTGTTTCAGGAACGGGCTGAAAGTTACTATTGCGTGCGGCAAACGCCTCCACTATGGCGGCAAGCCGCCACCCCGACCACCGCCCCGAAGTTACTTCTGCCAGTCCCAACCCTTGTAGACTTCCTACGGTTTACAAAACATCTCACGAGTTGCGTACCCAGCTGACAGTTCACCTCTTCCGGAGCATCGAAGATTTTCGGCGGTCGGCTTCGCCGTCCGCTTCGTAACGCGGGCGAATCATATATATCTATATCTACCCATCGTACGGATGACAACCAAGCATTAAAAGGCTTATCTTTACATCTATAAATCAACACTATAATTATGTATACAAACGTACACCCACAAAGCGACTGCCCAACCCTGACTAATCGTAGCTACGGTTTCAAGGAATTGGCCGTACTCTATTTCCCGAACATCGCACCCGCTTCCGCTTCCATCCGCCTCAAGCAATGGATAAAAGACGATGCCGAACTTCTGGAGGCATTACTGGAAACAAACTACGAACTAAGCAACCGCATTCTCACACCCCGCCAAAAAGACCTGATAACCCTTTCTTTCGGCTCACCCTTTTAAACCGTACTAAAAAATCACCCACAAGAACAATGATTAAACAACGAAACATCACCCTCATTGTGGTGCATTGCACCGCATCGAAATGCACCAGCAACCTCACCCCGGAAGCTCTCGAGGCCATGCACAAACGCCAAGGCTTCACCGAATGCGGTTATCATTACTACATCACCAAAGACGGAACGATACACCACATGCGTGACATCACCCATGTCGGTGCCCATGCCAAAGGCTACAACACCCCGTCAATCGGAGTAGCCTACGAAGGAGGCCTAGACGCTTCCGGACGTCCCGCCGACACCCGCACCACCGCACAAAAGCAAAGCCTTGAAATACTACTTCGCTTCCTACTGCTCTCCTACCCGGCAGCAAAGATTTGCGGTCACCGTGACCTCTCACCCGATCTCAACCACAACGGAACCATCGAACCCTGCGAGTACATCAAACAGTGTCCCTGTTTCTGTGTCTCCATCGAATACGGTTATTTAGCGGTGAACGGTGAGTGATGAACACGTAGATATACGCACGAAAGCGCAGCCACTAATCGTTAACCATTAACCGTTCATCGCTCTCTTCTACCTTTGCGGGAAACAATTAAAAAGGAGGTCATTATGAAACCATTTTGGAGAACGACGTTGAAGGTATTGAAAGTTATCGGTAAAATTTTTGTTTGGCTCACCGGGGCAGACAGTCCCGTGAAAGACGATGAAAAGAGAAACGATTAAAAAGCAAACTTTACAATCGGAGTGAAAACCCCTGTTTGGAGGGCTGCGGAATACAAACCGCAGCCCTTTTTTCATGTACATAATCGTATGATGAAACACGTATCATCACAGATAAGAACATACGTCTGCACGCCCACGCACGTATATGTAGATTTGCAACATTATTAATCATTAAAACACTAATTAACATGGCAATTACAATCAAACCCGCTTTGCGCAAGAATCCGCAGAACAAAGACGCCGCCGCAAAATACTATGCACAAGTAGTACTCGCCCCGGAGATGGCACTGAAACAAATCGTTGAACAAATCGCAGACCGTTGTACGCTGACAGGTTCTGACATCAAGGCAGTTCTTGACGCATTGATGACCGTCATCAAGCGCAACTTAGCCAACGGTTCACCCGTCCGCCTGGGAGACCTTGGGTCTTTCCGTCCTTCCGTTTCCGGTAAAGGTCTCGAGGATGCCAGCAAATGCGGCGCAAACAGCGTCAAGAAAGCACGTGTCATCTACGTTCCTTCTACGGAAATCAAAGAAGCCGTTGCAATGTATTCTTTCTCCAAAGCAGGAGCAAGCACAACGGATGAAGAAGGCGGCAATGAGGGCGGAGAAACTCCTGATCCCGACCAAGGCGGAGAAGCTCCAGACCCGGCAGCTTAAACAGTAACCGGCAACGAAGAAACGCCTGCTACCGCATTATCCTCGTTTCGCAAATCACAAACCAGTCAAAGAAAAAGCCCGATGAATGAGAAATCATTTCACCGGGCTTTTCATTTGCGGGTATTTGGTGAACGGAATATGCTTCTGAAAGCCCCATAGAAAACATCAGGAGTTTTTCAAAAAACGTTTGATGAAATAAAAAAAACATCTGATGAAATTTTGGAAACATCTTGAGGCTTTCTGGTACGTTTTTACTTGTTTTCTGCCTGTTTACAGATGTTTTACGTTCAATTCCCGCATAATTCTATCTGTAAATAAACATAGTGACATAGACAGAAACGCAATTATCTATAAAGCGATGGGAACGGATAAATGATAAGTTTGCTGTTTTACAGGTATTTTTCCTCTTTTCTTCTACAAAGATAGGTCACGGCCGCC
>OGHZ01001219.1_pt1 | contig 11346 bp, 9 predicted proteins | sample 1571661 | NCBI WGS metagenome assembly OGHZ01 (sample SAMEA2582040, study PRJEB24529) | metagenome | biome: Human gut stool | place: China | collected 2011 | reverse complement strand
AACCTATTTGAGGTGGACACTGTGCAGAGCGTGCTGCACCATGTAGAGCACATTGCCAACAAGACCTACGGCGAGGACGACAAGACCGATATCTCCATCCGTGTCATCACCGATCACATCCGCAGCTGCACCTTCATGGTGTCCGATGGCATCCTGCCTTCCAACGAGGGCCGCGGCTATGTGCTGCGCCGCCTGCTGCGCCGTGCTGCCCGCCATGGCCGTATGCTGGGCATCAGCCGCCCCTTCCTCGTGGAGCTGGTGGAGACGGTCATCCAGTCCAGCGAGTCCGCTTACCCCGAGCTGCGTGAGCACGACGCCTATATCAAGAAGGTCATCGGCACCGAGGAGGCAAACTTTGCCCGCACCATCGACGCCGGCATGAACATTCTGAACAACATGATCGACGGTCTGGAAAAGGCTCACGAGCACCTGCTGAAGGGTCTGGATGTCTTCAAGCTGAACGATACCTTCGGCTTCCCCCTCGACCTGACCAAGGAGATCGCTGCGGAGCAGGGCATCGAGATCGACGAGGAAGGCTTCCACGCCGAGATGACCAAGCAGAAGGAGCGCGCCCGTGCAGAGCGCCTCAAGAAGAACATCTCCGGCTGGAGCGAAGACCTGTTCGGCACTCTGACCGCTGAGCCCACCGAGTTCGTGGGCTACGACACCCTCAAGAGCGACAGCGTCGTTGTGGCTCTGAGCGACGAGGAGACCCTGACCGATGCCATCGCCACCGACGAGCAGGCCAAGGAAGGCGTGCTGGTCGTTCTCGATAAGACCCCGTTCTACGCTGAGATGGGCGGTCAGGCCGCAGACCACGGCGTCATCACCGGCGCTGAGTGCGTGCTGCGCGTGCAGGACGTCAAGAAGACCCCCAAGGGCTACTACGTCCACACCTGCACCCTCGAGAGCGGCATCGTCCATGTCGGCGACCATCTGACCGCCCGCGTGGATAAGGAATACCGCATGGCCATCGCCCGCAACCACACCGCTACCCACCTGCTGCAGGCAGCTCTGCGCGAGGTCCTGGGCGACCACGTCCATCAGGCAGGCTCCTATCAGGACGCTTCCATCACCCACTTCGACTTCACCCACTTCAGCGCTGTCACTCCCGAGGAGCTGGTCCGCGTGCAGAAGATCGTCAACGACAAGATCTTCGAGTCGATGAACGTCACCGTCAAGGAGATGCCCATCGAAGAGGCCAAGAAGCTGGGCGCTATGGCTCTGTTCGGCGAGAAGTACGGCAAGGTCGTCCGTGTTGTTGATATTGAGGGCTGGTCCACCGAGTTCTGCGGCGGCACCCACGTCAAGAACACCGCACAGATCGGCGGCTTCAAGATCGTGAGCGAGGCCTCCGTTGCTGCGGGCATCCGCCGTATCGAGGCTGTCACCGGCCGCAATCTGCTGATCCGTGCCAATATGCAGGAAGCGATGCTGCACGCTGTGGCGAACACCCTGAAGGCAAACAACGTCGCCGCTCTGCCCGTTCGTGCGGAGGCTGTCATGGCTGAGAACAAGGCCATGAGCAAGGAGCTGGAGGACATCAAGGCAAAGGTCGCTGCTTCCAAGGTCACCAGCCTGTTTGACAACGCTGAGACCGTCGGCGACGTCAAGATCGCTTCCGCGTACTTCACCGGCACCTCCGGCGACACCCTGCGCGGCATGTGCGACACCATCCGTGACAATGCCAAGGCTGCTGCTGTGGCTGTTCTGGTGGGCAAGTCTGACGACAAGATCACCATGGCCGTTACCGTGACCAAGGACGCTCAGGCAAAGGGCCTGAAGGCCGGCAATCTCGTCAAGGAGATCTCTGCCATCGCAGGCGGCAAGGGCGGCGGCAAGCCCGATTTCGCTATGGCTGGTCTGAAGGATGAGACCAAGATCGACGAGGCTCTGGCCGCTGTCAAGAGCATCGTGGAGAAGCAGCTGGGCTGATTTGAGGATGTGTGCAGAAGGCTCTCCCTTTGGGAGAGCTGTCACCGTAGGTGACTGAGAGGGCAAGCCTGTGGCCCCAGAGCTGCGGCGGCGTGATAGGCAAGAGCTTTTGACAGAGCGATAATATCGCTGCGTTTCGGGCCTCCTGTCAGCGTCCTTGCCCTCTCCGTCTGCTTCGCAGACACCTCTCCCAAGGGGAGAGGCTTGACAACATGCAGCAGCATCCTGATAATAGATAGTAGGAAGGAGCGATTCCCATGGAAGATTGTCTGTTTTGCAAAATTGCAGCGGGGGACATCCCCTCGAAGAAGCTCTATGAGGACGAGCAGGTGGTGGCATTCTATGACATCGCCCCGCAGGCCAAGGTGCATTTCCTGGTCATCCCCAAAAAGCACATCCCCTCGGCCGCTGCGCTGACCGAGGAAGACGGCGCTCTGCTGGGCCATGTCTTTGCGGTCATCGCAAAGCTTGCCAAGGAGCAGGGCCTCGACAACGGCTACCGCGTCATCTCCAATGTGGGCGAGGACGCCGGCCAGACCGTCAAGCATCTGCACTTCCATGTTCTGGGCGGCGAGAAGCTGCCTGTCTGATTCCGAAAAAGTAAGGGAGATCGTTGAATATGGCTAAGACTTATACGCTGAATGTCGCGGGCCTGACCCGTGAGCTGACCATCTGCAAGGTGAACGACCACATGGACATTGCGGCCTTCATCATGCTGGGCGACGCCGAGCTGACGGTGGCTGCTGCCGCTGAGCTGCTCAAGAAATGCCCGGATTTTGACATCCTGCTGACCGCTGAGGCCAAGGGCATCCCGCTGGCTCACGAGATGAGCCGCCAGAGCGGCAAGCCCTACGTCTGCGCACGCAAGGGCGTCAAGCTGTATATGCCCGACCCTGTTGTCGTCGAGGACCAGTCCATCACCACTGCTGGCAAGCAGAAGCTGGTCATCGACCGCAAGGAGCTGGACAAGATGAGCGGCAAGCGGGTGCTGGTCGTGGATGATGTCATCTCCACCGGCGGCTCTCTCAAGGCTCTGGACGAGCTGGCCGAGCAGACCCAGTGTACCATCGTGGGTCAGGCCGCCGTTCTGGCCGAGGGTGATGCTGCCCAGCGCAAGGACATCATCTTCCTCGAGCCGCTGCCTCTGTTCCTCCACTAAACCGATATGCGACGCCCGCTCTGCGCGTTCTGCCTGAGTGCGCTGGGTGTGTTAGTGTTGTGCTCATTTTTGCCGCAGATGGGGCTGTTGCTGCCGTCTGCGGCAATTTTTGTTGTCTTCTGCCTGCTGGTCTGGTGGAGAGGCAGGGCCGCGAGAGGGTATGCGGTCTGCCTGCTTCTGGGCGCAGTGCTGGGCGTCGGCATCATGAAAACGACCGGCGCGCGGCTGGCAAAGATACAGGACGCCTACGCCGGGAGAGACGTGACCCTCACCGCCGAAGTGGAGAGCACAGGCCGCGCTTACACGGCGGGCCGGGTGAGCGCTGTGCTGATGGTGGAAAAAGTGGACGGGGAAGCTGTCCGCTTCCGGGTGGAGTGCGCCAGTCTGCCCAAATGTGAGGCCGGAGGCCGCATCCGGGGCCGCTTTTCGCTGGATGTGCCGGATGCCACCCAGCGTCTGGACGACTACGCCGACGGCATTGTCCTCAGCGCGGAATATCTGTCCGGGATGCTTCGTCTTGGGCAGAGCGAGAGCTTCCGCGCCCGGACGGCGCGGCTCCAGGCGGCGCTGAGCCGCGCCCTGCGAAAAGGCATGGCCGAAAACACCGGCGGCGTTCTGGCCGCGATGGTGGTGGGCGACCGGAGCCATCTGACTTCGACTCTCCGCAGTGCCTACCGGGGCGCGGGGCTTTCCCATGTGCTGGTGGTGAGCGGCCTCCACGTCACCATCTTCTGCGGCCTGCTGGATGCTCTGCCCCACAAGGAGCGGGAGCGCAGCCGGGCTTACCGGCGGGCGAGGTCGCTGCTCCGGGCCGGAACGGCCCTTCTACTGGTGGGCATCACCGGCGCGACGCCCTCTGTCCTCCGGGCGGCGGTGGCGGTCTGGGTCAGCTCCCTCGGCGTCTGGGTGGGAGGCCCGGCGGATACGCTCACCTCGCTGGGCGCGGCAGGCGTCCTCATGTGTCTGGGCAACGGGTACGCGGTCTATGACGTGGGCTTCGAGCTGTCGTTTGCGGCAGTGATGGGAACACTGGCCGGTGCTGAGTGCGCAGGGCGTGGGCGGGAGCGCTATTACGACAGAAGGAAGAAACGGAAAAGCCGCCGGGAGAAACCGCCCCGGGCGGTGCTCCTCTTCCGGCGCTTTGCGGGCGGCGTGTGGGACTCGCTCTGTGTCTCCCTCTGTGCCTCGGCGGCGACCTTCCCGGGGCTGGTGCTGCGGGGGATGAGCACGACGGTCTGGGCTGTGGCGTCGGGCGTGGCCGTCCTCTGGCTGGTGGGGCCGATGCTGAGCTTCGGCCTCGGTGCAGCTCTGCTGGGTCTGGCGGCAGAAGGCTTGCCTTTGTTTGAGATCATCCGCCGCCCGGCGGCCTTCTGTGCCGAAGGGCTGGCATGGCTGATGAACGAGTGGGCTTTCCGGGTGTCCGTTCTGCCGGGAGCGTCCCTCTGGTTTGATGAAGCCTATGCCGCACTGGTGTGTCTTGTGCTGATCCTGCTCTGCGCAATGGCAATGCGGCGGCACATCCGCCTTCGGATAGCTCTGCCGACGGTCATTCTGCTGGCGGCGCTGGCTATCGGGCTGGAAACGGCTCTGAGCTGGAACGTGGTGAACATCGAGCTGGTGGGGACCCGGGCTTCACCCGCTGTCATTATTACCCAGAGAGAAAAGGCCGTCGTCCTCTTCCGGGGCGGCAGCACCACCCGGCGGGCGGTGGAAAGCCAACTGGAAAAGCGGGGCGTAAAGACGGTCGAGCTTCTGGTTGACCTGCGGATGCAGCCGGAAGAACCCTGCCGTATCGAGGCCCAAAAGCGCATCAATGCCGCTGCTCTGGCCGAGAACACCACCCGCCGTGCTTCCTGCGGCGGGGTGGACTTGGAACTTTTCCGCACCCGGCAGGGCTGCATTCTGCGGATGCGTGTCGGCGGGCAGAGGTTCATCACCCTCAGCGGCACCGTCCGGCCTGCAAAGCCCATCCGGGCCGAGTGGCTGCTGGCCTCGTCGGCAAGGCCGGAGAATATCCGGTACACCGACTGCCTGACCCTGAGCAGCAAATACCGCTGGATGGAGGGAGACGCAGAGCCTGTCTCACGTCTGCGCCTCCGTCTCGAGGGGTGAGCGCTTTTCAAAGCGGGCAGAGTATGATAAAATAAAATAATCCTAATACAAAGGAGCCGATCATTTGGCAACGGAAACGAAACTCCGGCAGCTGGCCCAGGGAGGCTGTCCGGTCTACTATTTTTATTCCAGCGAGCGCTATCTTGTCCGGCAGGCCGTGGCCCGGGCGGCAAAGCTTCTGGCCGAGGGTGAGGATGAAGAGACGACCGTTCTGGACGGTGCTGCGCCCGAGATCGAGCAGCTCATCATGGCGGCAGGCACCATCTCCTTCTTCGGGACGCGGCGCGTGGTGCTTCTGCCCGAGGTGGACCCCGCCGCCTACAGCGACAAAGACCTCGACGAGCTGTGCGCCACGCTGGCCAGCCTCGAGAATGCCGTGGTGGTGCTGGGCAGCGTGTTCGAGATGGAGCGCAATAAGCTCAAGCTGGGCAAGCGGGCGCAGAAGCTCATCGCCCAGTGTACTAAGGTCGGCTTTGCCGAAGAGCTGGCCAAACCTAAGCCCTACGAGCTGAAGGTCATGGTGATGGACCGCGCCAAGGCGCAGGACACCACCCTCTCCGAGGGTACGGCGGCGGCCCTGCTGGAACGCTGCGGCGAAGACCCGTTCCTTCTCGAGAACGAGGTGGACAAGCTCTGCGCTCTCTCCGGCTACCAGACCGTGACCACGGCCATGGTGGCCGAGATGGGGACTGTGAGCCTCGAGGCCGACGTCTTCGAGATGATACGGATGATCACGGCGAAAAACGCCACCGGTGCCTGCAAAAAGCTGCAAACGCTTCTCCGCCTGCAGCAGGAGCCCATCCCCATCACGGCGGCCATGATCGGCAGCTATGTGGATCTCTATCGGGTCAAACTGGGCGCAGCCAAGCGGAAGAGCTACAGCACCGTATTCAAGGATTTCGGCTACAAGGGCAGCGACTACCGGCTCAAGCGTTCTGCCGAGACAGCCAGCCACTACACGCTGCCCCAGCTGGAAGCCTGTATGCAGATCTTGCTTGAGCTGGACAAGAGTCTGAAAAGCCAGCCCGTGAGCGCGCAGACCCTGCTGGAAACGGCGCTCTGCCGCCTGGCAATGGCGGGAGGAAGAAGATGAGCGAGAAACTGGAACTGCTGCACACCGACCGTGTGCTCATCGTGGAGGGCAAATACGATGCGGCCCGTCTCTCTCATCTGACCGACGCCATGATCCTGCTGACGGACGGCTTCGGCATTTATAAGGATAAGAAGCGTCAGCAGCTCTTCAAACAGCTGGCCCACAAAAATGGCCTTATCCTCCTGACGGACTCCGACGCGGCGGGCTTCCGCATCCGCACCTACATCACAAATCTGGTGGGGGAGAAGAACGTGGTGCAAGCCTACGTTCCGGCCATCCACGGCAAGGAAAAGCGGAAGGCTCAGCCCGGCAAAGAGGGGCTTCTGGGGGTCGAGGGCGTGGACGATGCCCTCGTTTTGCAGGCGCTCCGGGACGCTCTGGGCGAAGAAGCTGGCATTGCCCCTGCAAAGCCGGAGGGGCGGCAAATTACTTATACCGACCTCTATGAGTGGGGGCTTTCGGGTACGGCGGGCTCGGCTGAGCGGAAAACAAAGCTGCTCTGCGCTCTCGGCCTGCCGCCCCGGCTCTCGAAAAAAGAGCTGGTGGAAGCCCTCAACCGCCTTTACAGCTACGAGCAGCTGGACGAAATGCAGTCGGAACTGCTCAAAACATGAAAATACAGCAAACTCTCCCAAGAAAAACGTGAAAAAGATTCAAGCGATACTTCTGGGAAATCTGCCGTAAGCTGTGATATAATCAATATACTGTGCGCCCGTCGTGGACGAAACGACGGGCGCAGATTTTTGCAAGGTGCAATAAAGGAGACAATCAATGGAACGCGAAAAACTCAAATCGAGACTCGGGTTCATCCTCCTTTCCGCTGGCTGCGCGATCGGCATCGGAAATGTGTGGAAGTTCCCTTACATGGCAGGTCAGGGCGGCGGCGGCGCATTTGTGCTGTTCTACCTGCTGTTCCTCGTCATTCTGGGTCTGCCCATCATGACCATGGAGTTCGCCGTGGGCCGTGCCAGCCACAAGAGCCCGGTGCGCGCCTATCAGGCCCTCGAAAAGCCCGGCCAGAAGTGGCACATCCACGGCTACTTCACCCTCATCGGCTGCTACCTGCTGATGATGTTCTACACCACGGTGGCCGGCTGGATGCTCCACTACTTCTACATGACCGCTGCCGGTAAGCTGGTGGGCCTTGACGCCGACCAGGTGGCTGGCAAGTTTACCGAGATGCTGGCAAGCCCGCTGACCATGGGCTTCTGGATGGTGGTCGTTGTGGCCATCGGCATCTTCGTCTGCGCCCGCGGTTTGCAGAACGGCCTCGAGAAAGTCACGAAAGTCATGATGATCGCCCTGCTGGTCATCATGGTGGTGCTGGCAGTCAACAGCATGTTCATGCCCGGCGCAAAGGAGGGCCTGACCTTCTTCCTCGTACCCGACTTTGAGCGGATGAAGGAAGTGGGCATCGTCAATACGCTGGTGGGGGCCATGAATCAGGCGTTCTTCACCCTGAGCCTCGGCATCGGTGCAATGGCCATCTTCGGCAGCTACATCGGCAAAGAGCACGCCCTGCTGGGCGAGAGCGTCCGCGTCGTGGTGCTGGATACCTTCGTCGCCATCACCGCCGGCCTCATCATCTTCCCGGCCTGCTTCACTTACGGTGTGGACCAGACCAGCGGCCCCAGCCTCATCTTCATCACCCTGCCCAACATCTTCGCCAATATGGCGATGGGCCGTCTGTGGGGCAGCCTGTTCTTCCTGTTCATGGCCTTTGCGGCGCTTTCCACCGTGCTGGCCGTCTTCGAGAACATCATCTGCTGCGGCATGGAGCTGACCGGCTGGAACCGTCAGAAGTCCAGCCTCGTCAACTTCTTCCTCATCATCGCCCTCTCGCTGCCCTGTGTGCTGGGCTACAACGTCTGGGCCTGGGACGGCTTCGCCATCTTCGGCGGTGCGGTGCTGGATGTGGAGGATTTTCTCGTCAGCAACCTCTTCCTGCCGCTGGGCTCCCTCGTCTACCTGCTGTTCTGCGTCACCCGCTGCGGCTGGGGCTGGGACAACTACAAGAAGGAAGTCAACACCGGCAAAGGCCTCAAGATGCACGACTGGATGCGCGGCTACCTGACCTATGGCCTGCCCCTCATCGTCCTGTTCATCTTCGTGTTCGGCCTGTACGATAAGTTCATCGCCTGATAAAACAAAAATATGGGATGCTGCATTTTACAGCATCCCGTATTTTTTATCGCTTTATCTCACATACCGGCTTTCGCAGATATTCTTGCAGCAGGCGCTGATGGGGAACCAGCAGCAGTCGCGGCAGATGTCGGCGAGGATCTCCGGCGTGGCCTTGGCGTCGATCTCGCGGATGAGGTCCTGGTAGACGTAATCCTTTTCCTCGAGACCGAAGTATTCCACCGTCTTTGCATCGTAGCGCTTGACCTTTTCCTGCGTGTCGCAGAGGTCAGTCCCCAGCTTGTTGGGGCAGCAGGAGCAGAGGGTGTCAGTGGAGAAGGTGAGGTGGATGGTGGTGCCGGGAACATCCCGCAGCTGATGCACCACATCGGTCATGTGGGCCACGAAATCGTTGTCATAGCCTTTGCCGGAGTAGCCCTGCGTGCAGAGCAGATGATGGGGACGAAGTACGATGCTCATGCTTTCAGCCCCGGAATGCGCTTCCGCAGATTCAGGCCGATGGCGCAGGCCAGAACTGCCTTGATGATGGCAGTGGGGATGAAGGGCAGGACGCAGGCGGTGATACCCACGGCGATGGTGCTGTGGGCGACGACCACGAACATTGCAACGCCCACCACATAGTTGACTACCGTGCCGACGATGACAGCGGTGACGAAAGCGCCCTTGAAAGCGTCACGGTGTTCCACGCCGAGGCCGATGATGTAGGCCATCAGGGGGAAAGAAATAAGGAATCCGCCGGTGGGGCCGACGAACTTATCGAAACCGCCGGAGAAGTTTGCCAGCACCGGCACGCCCACAGCGCCCAGTGCCAGGTACACCAGCGAAGCGATGGCGGAAAGCTTGGAACCCAGCACCACAGCAGCCAGCGTGATGGCGAAGGTCTGCATGGTCATGGGGACGCCCAGAGGCATCGGGATGGAGATCTGGGCCATGACGGCGATGACGGCGGCGAACAGACCTGCATAGCAGATGTCCCGCACAGAGAACTTGGACTTGGTGGCCGCAGCGGCCTGGGTGTTCTGACTCATAAGAATTGTTCCTCCTATACGTTCTGGCCCAAAGCGGCCATACTCCCAGTATGGCAGACTGCAAACGCTGCGTCAACTTTGGATTCGCGAAAAGGTTTACAATTCGAAACGAAAAACAAAACAGAAAAATACACAAAAGATGTCGCTTTTGGTTGTGAAATGTGCTATACTAAACCCTAGCTATAAGAAGCACACCAGTGATAGATAGAGAGGAGAACATCATGCAGCATGAAACCGTGATCGTGCTGGACTTTGGCGGCCAGTACAATCAGCTCATCGCGCGCCGCGTCCGCGAGAATAATGTCTACTGTGAGATCTATTCCTATAAGACGGACCTGTCCGTCATCAAGGCGAAGAACCCCAAGGGCATCATCTTCACCGGCGGCCCCAACAGCGTCTATCTGGAGGATTCGCCCACCATCGACCCCGAGATCTTCAGCTGGGGCGTGCCTGTGCTGGGCATCTGCTACGGCAGTCAGCTCATGATGCATCTGCTGGGCGGCCACGTCTGCCGCGCCCCCGAGCGTGAGTACGGCAAGACCGAGGTCTTCGTGGACAACAGCAGCAAGATGTTCACCGATGTGCAGCCCTCCACCGTCTGCTGGATGAGCCACAACGACTATATTGAGCAGGCTGCGCCCGGCTTCAAAATCACTGCCCACACCGTCAACTGCCCGGTGGCCGCAGCTGAGAACGAGGAAAAGGGGCTGTACGCCGTTCAGTTCCACCCCGAGGTGCTCCACACCGCTGAGGGCAAGAAGATGCTGCACAACTTCGTGTACAACGTCTGCGGCTGCACCGGCGACTGGAAGATGGACTCCTTCGTGGAGAACAACATCGAGGCCCTGAAAAAGCGCATCGGCAGCGGCAAGGTGCTCTGCGCCCTGTCCGGCGGCGTCGATTCCTCCGTGCTGGCTGCCATGCTGGCCAAGGCCATCGGAAAGCAGCTGACCTGCGTGTTCGTAGACCACGGCCTGCTGCGCAAGAACGAGAAGGAAGAGGTCTGCTCTGTCTTCGGCCCCGGCAACGCCAACGGCTTTGACATCAACTTCATCTGCGTGGACGCCCGTGACCGCTACTTTGCAAAGCTGGCCGGTGTCACCGAGCCGGAGCGCAAGCGCAAGATCATCGGCGAGGAGTTCATCCGCGTCTTTGAGGAACAGGCAAAGCAGATCGGCAAGGTCGATTTCCTCGCACAGGGTACCATTTACCCCGATGTCGTCGAGAGCGGTCTGGGCGGTGAGTCCACCGTCATCAAGAGCCACCACAACGTCGGCGGCCTGCCTGACACTGTGGACTTCAAGGAGCTGGTGGAGCCGCTGCGCAACCTGTTCAAGGACGAAGTCCGTCAGGCTGGCCGTGAGCTGGGTCTGCCCGAGTATCTGGTCAGCCGCCAGCCTTTCCCCGGCCCCGGTCTGGGCATCCGCATCATCGGCGAAGTGACCCCCGAGAAGGTCGCGATCGTGCAGGACGCCGACGCCATCTGGCGTGAGGAGATCGCCAAGGCGGGCCTCGATAAGGAGATCAGCCAGTATTATGCGGCTCTGACCAATATGCACAGCGTCGGCGTCATGGGCGACGAGCGCACCTACGACTACGCTGTGGCCCTGCGCGCTGTCACCACCACTGACTTCATGACCGCCGAGAGCTACAATATGCCCTGGGACGTGCTGGGTACTGTCACCAGCCGCATCGTCAATGAGGTCAAGCACGTCAACCGCGTGTTCTACGACTGCACCGGTAAGCCGCCGGCCACGATCGAGCTCGAGTAATAAAAATTTGCCTTCCGGCTTTTTGAACTCCTCGAAAATAGAACAGAACAACGTATAAAAAACAGCCCCGCTTTCAAGATTTTTCGCTTGAAGGCGGGGCTTTTT
>OGHZ01001214.1_pt1 | contig 11380 bp, 9 predicted proteins | sample 1571661 | NCBI WGS metagenome assembly OGHZ01 (sample SAMEA2582040, study PRJEB24529) | metagenome | biome: Human gut stool | place: China | collected 2011 | reverse complement strand
TTGATGTGGACGAGTTCTATGACATTCTGCGGGACGAGCCGCTGGACCGCTGGTATCAGCTGGGCAATGTCATCGCCATCGTGGATGCCCTTCTGCCGGAAGAACTTTCCCCGCAGGCAGAATATATCCTCGCTTCCGAGAGTGCGTGGGCGGGCAGTGTCCTCCTGAGCCGCTGTCAGCTGGCCTCTGACGCGCAGAAGCAGGGGGCAGAAGCCCATCTGGCCCGTGCGCTGGAAGCCTGCAAGTGCTCCCGGAAGTTCGGCCCGGAGGAGATCATTGCGAAGGACTGGGCCGATCTGACGGCCGACGACATGGCCCGCATCGCAAAGTGCGGCTTCCGGCAGGCCAGCTGCGAAAAGCTCCACTTCGACGCGCACGATGCCTTCACCTCGGCCTACTTCCTCGAGCTGGGTCTGCCCCGCGCTCAGCTGGAAAAGAACATTCCATCCCTCTTCACCGACCCCGCCTGCGGAAATGTCCTCCGGGTGAAAGGCTTCGTGGAGGATGATGGCCGGTGGTACGAGCTGAATGCTGCCGCCGACGGTCTGACAGCGGCTCCCATCCCGCAGGGACAGCAGGTGCTCATCGTCATCGGCGAGGGGTTGGACAAGGCCCGGCTGGAAGAAGACCTGAGACGATGAGTTTTCCACAATGAAACAGAGAATTGTGCAATATTGATTGCGCTGACCCTCCTGCAGCGTTATAATAGAGAAAAATAGATCAGGAGGCCGTTTCATGAGCACTTCGACCACCCAAAAGCCGACCACCCGCCGCATCGTGGGGATGATGGTGGGCATTGTCATTATTGGTCTGGGCATCGCCCTCTTCAAGCAGTCCCATCTCGGCAACGACTCCATCAGCGCGCTGAATATGCGCCTTGCCGAGCTGCTGGGCATCTCGCTGGGCGTGCAGAACGTCGCCACCAACATCCTCTTCTTTGCGCTGGAATTCTGGTTCGGGCGCAAGTACATCGGCCTTGGCACCTTCGTCAACGGCATCGGCATGGGGTTCATCATAACCTTCTTCTACGACCCCATTGCCGCGGCCTTCGGCCCGGCAGCGTCCCTGCCGGAACAGCTGGTGTGGGTGGTGCTGGCCGTCCTTGTGACGGCGCTGGGCGCGTCTCTCTACCAGACGGCTGACCTCGGCATTGCGCCCTACGATTACCTCTCGCTGGGTCTGCGGGACTACACGCACTTCCAGTACTTCGGCTGCCGCGTCTTCACCGACGCCTTCTGCGCCCTGCTCTGCTGGCTCCTGGGCGGTCTTGTGGGTCTGGGTACCCTCATCTGCGCGTTCTGCCTCGGACCCTTCATCCAGTTCTTCAACGGCCTCGTCTCCGAGCGGGTCCTGCAGTATAAGCCCGAAAAAGCATGAGCATAACGAAAAAGACATCCGCCTACGGCAGATGTCTTTTTGCATCTTCCTCAAATTTGAACAGCGGCGTGCCGGTGGAGACGATGCCGCCCGCGATGATATGGAGCTTTGGCAGGTCGTCGGCGTTGGTCACGATGACGGCGCTCTCGGTGGAGAGCCCGGCGGCGCGGATGGCGTCGAGGTCTACGTTCAGCAGGGGCGTTCCGGCTTTGACGGCCTGTCCTTCCCTGACCAGCGGGGTGAAGCCGCTGCCTCGCAGGGCGATGGTGTCCATCCCGATGTGGATGAGCAGCTCGATGCCCTCGGTGCTTTCCAGCCCCATAGCGTGGAGGGTGGGGGCGATGGAAGTGACCTTCCCGTCGAAGGGAGCGTAGACCGTGCCGCCGGTGGGCTCGATGCCGCAGCCCGGGCCGAGGATGGCTGCGGCGAACGTCTCGTCCGGGAGCTGTTCCAGCGGGAGAACGATGCCGTCCATGGGAGCTTTGACGACCATCTTTTCACCGGGGAACCGCGTCTCTTCCGCAGTCTTTGCCCTGCCGCCGAAGAGCCTGTCAAAAAAGCCCATTGTGAAAATCCTTCCTTCCTGTCATCCGGAAAAATAATAGCGCAGAAGATCGTAAACTCAAAAAGGGCAAGGATACACAGTCTGGTGTATGCTTGCCCATTTCTCGCATTCTGCGTTGTTCTTTTTAAACCATACCATACCCGGCCGAAAAATTCAATCAGTATCCTGCACAAAGAGAATGCAGAAACTTCGGCGAAACGCCAAAGAAAAACCCGGGCATGGAATTTACATCAGAGCGATGAGCTGCTCGATCTCTTCCATCTTAGTGGCCCAGCTGGTGGCGATGCGGACAACGGTGTGGCTGTCGTCGAACTTCTCCCAGAAGCCGAACTTTGCCCTGCCTTCCAGCGCGGTCAGCTGGGTGTTTTCCAGCACGACGAAGAGCTGGTTGGTGGGGGAGTCCATAAAGAAGCGGTAGCCCTTTGCGGCGAGGCCCTTCTTGAGGGCGTTGGCCGTCTCGATGGCGTTCCGGCTGATGCGGGTGTACAGATCGTCGGTGAACAGCACATCGAACTGCAGGCCCATCAGACGGCCCTTGGCAAGCAGCGCGCCCTGTTGCTTGACCATAGTCATAAAGTGGGCCGGTGCGCCGTGGGGGAACACCACGGCCTCGCCGCACAGCGCGCCCACCTTGGTGCCGCCGATGTAGAAGACGTCGGTGAGCCGGGCGAGGTCTGCCAGGGTCACGTCGGTGCCTTCGCTCACCAGCGCATAACCCAGACGTGCGCCGTCCACGAAGAGGGGCATATGGTAGGTGTGGCAGACGGCGGACAGGGCCTCGAGCTCAGCCTTGCTGTACAGGGTGCCGTACTCGGTGGGGTGGGAGATATACACCATGCCGGGGAAGACCATGTGGTCGTGGTTCGAGTCGGCGTAGAAGGTCTTGCAGAAATCCTCCACCGTGGCGGCGTCCAGCTTGCCGTTCTTCTGGGGCAGGCCGATGACCTTGTGGCCGGTGAACTCGATGGCACCCGCCTCATGACCGGCCACATGGCCGGTGGCGGCGGCGATGACGCCCTCCCAGCGGCGGAGCGTGGAGGCGATGACGATGGAGTTGGCCTGGGTGCCGCCCGAGATGAAGAAAACATCTGCCTCGGGGCAGGCGCAGGCGGCGCGGATCTTCTCCTTTGCGCTGGCGCAGTAGGGGTCGGTGCCGTAGCCGGACACCTTCTCGAAGTTCGTTTCCGTCAGCTTCTGCAGGATGGCGGGATGCGCACCCTCGCAGTAGTCGTTCTCAAAATACAGCATATTCTTTCCCTTTCCTTTATTACGATAAAGAAGATGATCCTATTGTGAGCCAGGAACGCACGTTTGTCAACCCTTTGAAACCATGGAAAAATACCCACCCTTTGCTGTATCTTTAATTTATTTGTGGTATACTTTTACAGTGGTACCGAATATAGATCGGGAGGGACAGCAAATGAAGCAGATGCTCCGGAAAAAGGACGTCTGGGTACTTTTGGCGGCGCTCATCGGGGCGTTCGCCTGTGTGACGCTCATCCAGTTCATCAGCGGCCGCATCGACGGTGTGGCCTCGATGGTGTTCCTGCTGGCGGTGTTTTTTGTTTCCATGTACACCGACGGCTACTGGTGGGGCGTGGCCGGTTCTGTCATCAGCGTGCTGGCGGTCAACTTCGCGTTCCGCGCGCCCTACTTTGCCTTCAACTTCACCATCCCGGAGAACATCTTCTCCGGCGTGGTGATGCTGGTGGTCTCCTTTATGACGAGCACCCTGACCACCCGCATCAAAAAGCAGGAGCAGCTGCGGATGGAGAGCGAGACAGAGAAAATGCGGGCCAACCTCCTGCGGGCTGTCTCCCACGACCTGCGCACCCCGCTGACGTCCATCTACGGGGCCTGCTCTACGGTCATCGACAACTACGACTCGCTGGGCCGGGAGCAGAAGATAAAGCTCCTTTCCGAGGCCTGTGCCGACGCCCAGTGGCTCAACCGGATGGTGGAGAATCTGCTCTCCGTCACCCGCATCGACGCCGACGGCGTCGCCATCCAGAAGACGCCCACCGTGCTGGAAGAGCTGGTGGATACGGTGCTGGTGCGGTTCCAGAAGCTCCACCCCGGCGTACCGGTGGAAGTAAAGCTTCCGGATGACTTCATCGTCATCCCGATGGACTCCATGCTCATCCAGCAGGTGCTGACGAACCTTTTGGAAAACGCGGTGCTCCACGCCAAGGGGATGACCCGCCTGACGCTGCGGGTGTTCACGCTGGGGCAGCGGGCGGTGTTCGAAATCATCGACAACGGCTGCGGCATCCCGAAAGAGCGGCTCAAGACCCTCTTCACCGGCACGACCCTGACGCAGGATACCTCGTCGGGCGGTAAGCACGGCATGGGCATCGGGCTGTCGGTGTGCGCGGCCATCATCAAAGCCCACGGCGGCGAGATAAAGGCCGAGAGCACGCCCGGCGAGGGTACGACCATCCGGTTCTGGCTGGAGACCGAAGAAGTGGATACGGAGGAAACAGAGGATGAGCAATAATAAATTCAAGGTACTTATCATCGAGGATGAGGCGAACATCTGCAGCTTCATCCAGACCCTGCTGGAGACCAACGGCTATCAGGCGCTGGTGGCCCAGACCTGCGTGATGGGCATGACCATGTTCATCTCCTATAACCCGGACCTCGTCATCCTGGACCTCGGCCTGCCCGACCGGGACGGTCTGGACGCCATCCGCTCCATCCGGCAGAAGTATCTGACCCCCATCATCGTCCTGTCGGCCCGCACCACCGAGCAGGATAAGATCGAGGCCCTCGACCTCGGTGCCAACGACTATATCACCAAGCCCTTCGGCACCGGTGAGCTGCTGGCCCGGGTGCGGGCTGCGCTGCGGGTGAACCGCTATGGCGGCGGCAGTCTGCCCGGCGGGGTGTTCAGCGCACAGGGCCTCACCATCAACTACGAGCGCCGCAAGGTGTTCGTGGACGGGCAGGAGGTGCGCCTGACCCAGACGGAATACAATATCGTGGCCTTTTTGTCCGAGCACGCCGGGCGCGTGATGACCTATGCGGCCATCGTCCGGGCCATCTGGGGCGACACGGACGCCAGCAGCACCAAGAAGCTGCAGGTAAATATGGCCAATATCCGCAAAAAGCTGGGCAGCCGCCCGGGCAGCAATACTTATATCCTCAACGAGCTTGGCGTGGGCTATCGGATGATAGAAGAAGACGCAAAGCCTCTGGAACCTGCGGAGGAGACGAAATGACACTGGCGCTGAGCCTGTTTGTCCTGTTTTATATCTTGATGCTGGCGGTGCAGCAGTACCGCCCCTGGGTCGCGCTGGGCGGCGCCGGGGCGTTCCTGCTGCTGGGAAAGCTGGGCGTGTATGATTTCACGCTGGCGGACGCCGCCCGGGCCGTAGACTTCAATGTCCTGCTGATGATGGCGGGAATGATGGGTACGGTCTTTCTTTTTATCCAGAGCAAGATGCCCGCCCGGCTGGCTGAGGAGCTCATTGCCCATGTGCCGGATGTCCGGTGGGCCGTGTCGGTGCTGGCGCTGCTGGCGGGGTTCATCAGTGCCTTTGTGGACAATGTGGCCACCGTGCTGATGGTGGCTCCGGTAGGGCTTGCCATCGCCCGGCGGCTGAAACGATCGCCGGTGCCGGTGCTCATCGCCATTGCGGTGTCGTCCAATTTACAGGGCGCGGCAACGCTGGTGGGGGACACCACGAGCATCCTGCTGGGCGGCTTTGCGGGGATGAATTTCTTCGATTTCTTCTGGATGGAGGGTCGGCCCGGCATCTTCTGGAGCGTGGAGCTGGGAGCGCTGGCCTCGCTGGGGGTGCTGTTCTGGCTGTTCCGGGACCAGCGCCAGCCCGTCCATGTCACGGTGGAGACGGAGGTGGAGGACGACGTCCCCACGGCGCTTCTCCTGCTGACGGTAGGTCTGCTCATCGCGGCGTCCTTCCTGCCCGAGCCCTCTGGCGGCGTGCTGCATCTGCTCTATACCTTGCGCAGCGGGCTCGTCTGCATGGGACTGTGCCTCTTCGGTGCCGCCCGCGCCTGCTGGCGCAGCCGCTCCCTGAAGCCGCTGGCCGAGACGTTCCGGGCGCTGGACTATGACACCCTGCTGCTGCTCTTCAGCCTCTTTATTCTGCTGGAAGGAGTGGGCAGGGCGGGAGTCATCGACGCGGCGGCGCAGCTGTTCCACTCCGCAGCCGGAGACGAGCCGCTGCATCTTTACCTGCTGCTGGTGGCCGCGTCGGTGGGGCTGTCGGCCTTCATCGACAACATCCCCTATGTGGCGGCCATGCTGCCGGTGGTGCAGGGCGTCGCCGCCCTCATGAACGGCGGCGCGGGCATTGAGCCGGAGCTGTTCTACTTCGGTCTGCTTACCGGCGCGACGCTGGGCGGCAACCTGACCCCCATCGGCGCGTCGGCCAACATCGCGGCCATCGGCATTCTCCGCAAGAACGGCGAGACTGTCCGCACCCGGGACTTCCTGCGCATCGGCGTACCCTTCACACTGGCGGCAGTTCTCGTGGGGGCAGGGAGCCTCTGGCTGTTCTGGGGTATCTGAGAAAATTCAGGAAAAACTGCAAAAGAAGAAGCGTGGTCTGGCAGGCATCTGCCCCGGAAGCAGGCATCACCGGGGCGGATGTCTGTGTTTTTGTGCGCAGGGACGCAAGATAAAATATGCGGAAAAGAATGCAAAAACTTTTTTGAAAAAACGCTTGACTTTCCCGCTTTCCGTGGTATAATAACTATCGTTCCGAGCGACACAGCTCACGAACAAAACAGAATATGCGGATATGGCGGAATTGGCAGACGCGTTAGATTCAGGTTCTAATCGGGGCAACTCGGTGGAGGTTCAAGTCCTCTTATCCGCACCAAACCATGAAAATCCGAACCTTTTCTCGATAGGAGAAGGGTTCGGATTTTTTGTTTTCTTCGGAAAGCAAAATGAAGGCTCCTTCCCGACGGCTGTGTGTCCGAAACCTTATCAGAAAAAAGACCGTATCACAAAGGTCACAACTGTAAAGGTGCCGTAAGGCAGAAAGGACACGAACATGAAGTACGATGAAAGAGCCTGCAAATTCAACATGGATACCGGGTGTGTAGAGCTGCTACTCCGGGATGGGAGAATGATTTCCATCGACTGCACCGGGGTCGAGGATGCACTGGACGTGACCATGGCGCAGAGGTCGGAGTTGGATTATCTTATCTATAATGACCCATTGGGCTATGCTGATTTGATTCTGAATGGCAATCCGAAGGAATATCTGAGGAATGCGGCTGGGAGTCACGGATTAGAAGATTAAACATCACGAAAAGCTGGCAAAGACCGCATGGGGTTTTGCCAGCTTTTATCAATATATGCCCAATCTTATGCGTAAGCCTTCCTCTCCCGGAATTCCTGTGGTGTCATATGATAAAGCTCGGTAAACTTGCGGTAGAAAAAACCAAGATTGTCATAGCCAACTTTCTGTGCGATTTCGTAGATGGGGAAATCCGTATTCGTCAGATAAAAGCAGGCCTGGCACATTTTTTGCAGGATGACCAGTTCTTTGAAGGTGCGCCCGGTTTCCTTTTTGATGAAAGCACTGAGATAATTGGGATGGAAGCCAAAATGGTCGGCGGTGCTCTGCAAGGTGACGGTTAGATAGTTTGCTTCCAGATAATCCAGAATATCCACGATCTTCCACTGGCTTTTGGCCTTTGGAGAAAAGCTCTGGCTGCGGTACTGGCGTAAGATCTCGCAGAACAGAACGATCATATAGGCATCGATCATTTTATCGCTGCAGATCTGTGGGGCGTAATACTCACACAGGATGCTTTGAATAACAGAATGGATCGGAGTTTCTTTCCGGTTGTGGAACAGCAAATATTGGTCATGTGCGGCATCGGAGGAGAGGGCGTTGATCAAAAAACCGTTGATGATACCGTTGTTGCCCAGACGCTGCAAAAAGCCCTGTGTCAGATATTCCTTTTTCATTTCAATCGTAATGACGATATCGTTTTTGCCCAGGGGCTGGATGCTGTGGGGGACATGCGTATCCAGCATACAGATATCGCCTTGCGCCATCTGTATGCTCTGACCGTTGATTATCTGGGTGCAGTGTCCGGAATACACATACAAAAATTCAATCACCGAGTGGATATGCTCTGGAATAACGGTAAAACGGGATTCCTTGTTGACACAAACCGAACGATTTTTCAAAAGGCTTCCGAAATTGAACTGGTACATCTCCCGCCCGTTATAGACCACTTTGGGGATATTGCGATAGCGGGGCGAAAGCTGCGGTGGCTGTTCGCGGAGATGCCGCTGCTCCGATTCGGTGTACTGAAATAGAAATGTTTCCAGCTGTTGATTGGTCATGGTATCACCTCTCCATCAGCATATCATATTAAGTTTGGTAAGTGAAGTCCTTTTTTGTGGAAATTGAAAATTCTGTCAAAATTCGGTAATATAAAGATGCCGGCAAGAGAAGAAAATGAACTGCAGCTGTATGGTTTCAGTGCTGTACAGCCTCTATGAAAATGCGGCACCCCCGCACAAGGAGGACTTTTTCATGGGTACAACGTCAAAATCCGAATACACTCAGCTCTGCACGGAAATTCTGGAAGCTGTGGGCGGAAGCAAGAATGTAAAGAACGTATTTCACTGCATCACTCGGCTTCGCATCGTTCCGGTCAACCGCGATGCGGTAGATATGGAAAAATTGAGTAAAGTCAGCGGCATTCTGAAAGTCGTAGAATCCAGCGGCCAGATCCAGTGCGTCATCGGCACTACTGTGCCGGAAGTGTACGAAGAGTTTCTTGCAATGTCCGGTGTGGCTGCCGGCGGTGCTGTGGAGGCAGAGCCTGCTACGGATGATGTGCCGGAGAAAAAGCCCAACATCATCACCCGGGGTCTGAATACACTGGCATCCTGTGTGACGCCCGGTCTGTATGCCATTGTGGCTGGCGGCATGATCAAGGGTGTTGTCTCCCTGCTCACTGCGATCGGTCTGATATCGTCCAAGTCGGATATCATCACCGTGCTCAATGCTGTGGGCGATGCACCCTTCTACTTTATGCCGTTCATTATCGGCTACGCAGCAGCAAAGCGGTTCAAGGTCAAGGAGATCTTCGGCATCATGACTGCCGGTATCCTGATGTACTCCCCCTTCCTCTCGCCGAAAGAAGGCATCACCGGTTATGCCTTTGGCCCCATCAATATCCCCGCCTATAACTACAAGGGTTCTATCTTCCCGGTTATTCTGTCGGTGTGGATCTTCTCCATCATTTTCCATCTCATTGACAAGCATATGCCCAAAAATCTGCGCATCGTCTTTTCCGGCGCGCTGTCTTTCCTGATCTCTGCACCGCTGTTCCTGGGTTTTGCCGCTCCTCTGGGCAACTGGATCGCCAAGGGTATGACCGGTGGCTTTGCATGGCTGTTCACCCACGCCGGTCCGTTTGCAGGTGCGCTGTTCTGCGGCATCATTCCGCTTACCATTATCTTTGGCATCAAGGGCTGGTCTGCCGTAGAGCTGCAGAATCTGGAAGTTCTGGGTCACGACTATATGCTGCCCAACTTCTTCTATTCCAATCTGGCTGTTTCCGGTGCTGTTCTGGCATGGGCACTCAAGCAGAAGCCCAGTGAGCAGCGTTCTGCCGCTGTTTCTACCGGTCTGGTCTGCATCCTCGGCATTACCGAGCCTGCCCTGTACGGTATTGCACTGCCGGAAAAGAAGCCTCTGTATGCTGCCATGGCAGGCGGTGCAATTGCCGGTGCCAGCGCCATGCTGATGGGTGTTGTGACCTATGCATTCTCCATGCCCGGCATCACCAGTATCGCCACCTATGTGGATGGCGGCAACAACTTCTTTAAGCTGCTGATCGTTATGGCAATTGCATGGGTGTCCAGCTTTGTGATTTCCTTTGCAATGAACAAGAAGGAACAGTAAGAGAGGAGCATGTGATAATGAAAACAGGTTTTCCCAAAGACTTTCTCTGGGGCGGTGCAATGGCATCCTCCCAGGCGGAAGGTGCGTTTTTGCAGGACGGCAAGGGGCTGGATACGCAGGATCTGCGGTATTTTGACCCCAATTGGACGAAAGAAGAGCGCGCTCAAAAATCCAACCGCCGCATGAACGATGAAAAATTCAAGGCTGCTCTTGCAGACCTTGAGGATCTGGAGCATTATCCGTTCCGTCATGGTATCGATTTTTATAACCGCTGGCAGGAAGATCTGGAGTTGTTTGCAGAGTTGGGCATCAAGGTGCTGCGCACCTCTATCTGCTGGGCACGCATCTTCCCCAATGGCGATGATGCGCAGCCCAACGAGGCAGGTCTGAAGTTTTACATGGATCTGTTCGATGCCTGCCACGCCCATGGCATCAAGGTGTTCGCTACCATTCTGCACTACAATATTCCACTGCATCTGGTAACAGAGTACGGCGGTTGGAAGAGCCGCAAGACGGTGGAGTGCTATGTGCGCTACACCCGCACCCTGTTCGAGCGTCTGGGTGATCGGGTGGATTACTGGCTGCCCTTCAATGAGTTCAATGCCGGCAAGTTCAACCCCTACAACGGTGTGTGCCTGATCGAAGATCAGGAAGAGGACTATCAGAACGCAATCTTCCAGTGCCTGCACCATCAGTTCATTGCCAATGCACTGACCATTCAGCAGGGGCACGAGATCCTGCCCGGCAGCAAGATCGGCGGAATGATTGCCCGATTCACCACCTACCCTGCCACCTGCAAACCGGATGATGTGATGCAGATGATCCTGGACGACCAGTATTCCAACTGGTTCTATCTGGATGTAATGACCCGCGGCAAGTACCCTGCCTATATGGAACGGTATTTTGAACAGCAGGGCATCCGCATCGACTGGCAGCCCGGGGATGCTGAGATCCTGAAAAACAACAGCATCGATTTCGTGGCATTTTCCTACTACTTCTCGCAGGTGTCTACGACCGAGCAGGGCTGGGAAAAGACCAGCGGCAACCTGATCATGGCCAACAAGAATCCGTATCTGGAAACCAGCGAGTGGGGCTGGCAGAAGGATCCGGTGGGGTTGCGTGTCACCCTGAATCAGGTGTACGACCGCTACCAGCTGCCCGTATTTATTGCCGAGAATGGTCTGGGCGCTGTGGATAAGGTAGAGGCTGATGGCTCCATCCATGATCCCTACCGCATCGACTACATCAAAGCCCATGTGGAGCAGATGAAGGAAGCTGTCAAGGACGGCGTGGAGTTGATTGGCTATACCATGTGGGGCTTTATCGATCTGGTCTCCTGCGGCAGCATGGAAATGTCCAAGCGGTATGGCGTGATCTATGTGGATCAGGACGATGCCGGTCACGGCACACTGGCTCGCAGTAGAAAAGACAGTTTTTACTGGTATCAGAAGTGTATCGCCACCAATGGCGAAGACTTAGAAGGCTAAATGAAGGCCGGAACCGCGGGCAGAAAACTGTCTGCGGTTTT
>OGHZ01001211.1_pt1 | contig 11389 bp, 22 predicted proteins | sample 1571661 | NCBI WGS metagenome assembly OGHZ01 (sample SAMEA2582040, study PRJEB24529) | metagenome | biome: Human gut stool | place: China | collected 2011 | reverse complement strand
TTCAAAATGTTATTCAATTCATTAGAGTTGATAAGATTTTTATTATCTTTATCATTAGATAGACCATAGATATAATCTAAACTTACATTATACAAGTTACTGAATTTTAAGGCTCTATCTATGTTTAATCCACTTCTTGCATGTTCAATTTCACTAATATTAGACCTATTATTTATACATAGTTTTTTAGCTACTTCTTGCATAGTGTAACCTTTTTCAATTCTTAATTCTTTCAAGCGTGAAGCTACTAAATTTTTATCGTACAACATATAAATTATTTTAACCTTTCATTTTTTATTATAATAGTAGAAAACTTTCAAAATCTATCTTTATTATACCCTATACAGCCTATTATATCAAGGTTTATAGCACTTTTTAAAGACGTAATAGTAAACGTTTTCAAGGTGTATTCTGTATCAATTCAAAAAAATATAAGTCTTATAATTGTTGATATATCAATGTTTGTAAAGGGTTGCAAAATCTTTTTTAAAAAATTTCAAAAAAAGGTTGACGTTAGAAAAATATCCTGGTTTAATAATAATGTACCGTTAAGGCGGTACAAAAAAACAGTTCTTTTTAAAATTGAATTAAATCTTGTTTCAAGTTGTCAATGCTTGTGAACCTTGATTTTTCAAGGTTCAAAAAAGATCTCAAAAAAAATCAAAAAAAGTGTTGACAACAAAAAAGAAACATGGTTTAATAAGAATGTACCGTTAAGGCGGTACAAAATGTTCATTAGTACGCCCCCTCGCATAGGGGGCGGGGGTATAAATTCTATGCAACTAATCCTCGGAGGTGGGGGTTGTGATAATACCACCTCAACTCGATTGGCTCTTTGAAAACTAAATATGAATTTATTTCTTTTTAAGAAGTACCCCATCAAGTAGGGTTTCATTTGCTTGAAAGATGGGGCGTGCTATGAAGTCTAAAGCACGTTACAAAATACGGGTGGAGCAACCCTTGAGAGCGTAAACCGAACCTGTATTTGACACTATACACGGAGTGAAATTCTCGGTGGGCGTACGTGGAATCCTAGAAAGCTATCGGCGTCTAAAAAAACACCATGCGAAAGCGTGCATTCATGTATGGTATTTTGTGACCATATTTACCATACGTGACTCTAGGTACTTAGTAATAAGCTGGTACGGGTGGGCAAGTGTATACCTAGAGACACCCCTTATTGTAGAATACAATCTTTCTGTATTCTGACCTACAATAAGCAAAGAATACAGACTAACTTAACAAAATCTATGATTAGATTTTGTTATAAAGCACTATGTGGGTAGTGTTTTATATAAAAATCTAACTTGAGGAGTGTTTTATTATGAAAAAAGTACTTAAAAATCTAAACTCAATCATGTTGAGCCGTAAAGTTGATAGTGATAGTAAAAACAAAATTAGTAATTTAATGGATAGCAAGAGTATATTTACAAGGCGTACGCTTGCTAAGGCGGGCGTTACAATTCAACCAAGAAGAAGACGCCGTAGAATTGCTAGACTAATGATTGAACTAGCACCTAAACATTCTAGCTTGTCTGATATTGAATATCAGTTACTAGAATTTCAAGAAGAAATTTAGAGGAGGTAACTAAAATGAAAGATGTTTCAGAATTAGTACCACGTTTTATAGTAGACTTAAGCATTGAACACAAGAAACTCTTTATCAAGTATGATAATGGTATCGTACTTGAGGTAAAGGGTATCAAGTGGACAAAGCGTACAAACTATTACAGTCTACTCAATCTAGGTGCAAAAAAAGCCGTAACAATGTACCTAGATTATCTTAACCACGTATAGACAAACTCAATAGAGTTGCCACCGTGCGAGTCGGTGGGTGGTTTTACCACTTAATCAAGTGGACTAAAAATTAAGAGGAGGTACTTATTATGAGTACTAGATTACAAGAAACAACATACGTAAGAAGTGGTAAAGGTAAACGCTGGAGTTTGAAAGAAACAGAATACATTGATGATTACAGTATCAAGCTATTTGAAAAGCGTATCATTGGTACGGTAGGTTTCTTCAGAAATTTAGGTGGTACTGAAATTGTATCACGTACTGAATACATGGTGACGTCAATCAGTCCAGACAGTACCAAGAAAGTTGTAAGAAAATTATTATTGTATTAAAAGTCTAGAGAATAACTCAAGGGTAGGTTAGTACATAGAAAAATTCTATCAAGGTGCGACTCCTTGCTATCCTATATCTACCATACGGTAGAAAAAATAATTTTTAGAGGAGGTAGTCAAAATGATAGACTACATGGAATTATCACTAGATGAAAGAAGAAACTTATACAATGAATGGCGTAAAAATAAAAATAGATTGCTATTCATGGATGAGTTCGCATACCGTGATTTTAAAAAAGAATTAGACAACGACAACGATGTGTGGGTTATATTTTGTGACGGTTTAGTGCTTGAAATAGTGCCAATGGATAAACTAGATGAAACACTAGAGGATTTAGTGGAATGTGGATATGAATTAGAGGACTAAAAAAAGAATTTTTAGAGGTGTAAAACATGAAGAAAAAAGAATTTAAAGCAACATTAGAAAACTTATTAACTGGTAAAGGCGTAAAAGAATTTAAACACGGTATTAAAACAATTAGAATTGTGTTTGACAATTCAACTGATTATACCGACTTTAAAGAATTTATCATGAGTAACTATTACTCAGTAAGTGAAGGGCTTGTTGTAAGTGGTAGCTATTACGATGATAGGCAAACAATCATATTAGATTATAAGTAAAAAAAATAAATAAAGGTGGATAGTGGTATCAAGTGTAAACTTGCAAAGTTCGACTCTTTGCCACCTTATATCACTAAATAATTTAGTGAGAAAAAATAATTTTATGGAGGTATCTATTATGATACAAGAAAAAATTATCGAACTAGACCAAGAAGAAGTTAACGAATTGTTATGTAGTGATTGTCTAGTTGAAACTATAGAAGGTTGCTTATTGGACAACTACTTATTTCAATTAGACCAAGAAAAATACTTAATCGTTATCGAGGAGTATAGAAACTGTTGGACAAGTGATAACGTGGGTTTACTCACTACCGATACAAGTAAGGTAAATAAATTTATAGACCTAGCTTCACAAAATGAAGATGAAGACTTTTACGTGAATTTAGAAGGTGTATTTTTTGACGACTCAAAAACTAGACTAGAAAAATTTTTCAATGATTTTGAAAGTCTAGCAAAAACAGTAAAACAGTTAAGACAATAAAGAATTTTTAGGTAGTAATTTCAGTCAAGAAAAGAATTTAAAGAATAGAGGTAATATTATGAATGCACAAAAAGAAAAATTATACCTATCAAAAACAGTATATAAAGTAACAGTACGTTATAAAGATGGTGGATGGTTTAGTGGTGATGAGTTTAAAAGTGAATGTTTAGATGAGGCAAAACGTGTAGGATTGAAAAATTATACACGTTGTGGAGCTTGTAACGGTGGATACCTTAAAATAGAAAAAATTCAATATATAAACGGTTTAAAATCACTACCAATAAAAGAATTATTAGAATTTGTTGGTAGTGAAAAAGAATTTTTACTCAACAATAAAGTAACTATTGAGGAGTATAAAAAAGAATTAGTAGATGATAATAGATTTAGCTACAGGGTAGCACCATCTTTTATAGAAATTGAAAGAAAACATACAAAAAATAAATTTTAGTGGAGGGCTTTAATCATGAAAGTAACTTTAAAAAGAAATAATAGCTATGTAGCAAACTATGAAGATATGTATTTTAAAGATTGTAAGGTGCTTGTATATAACACTTTATATGACAATATAGACAGTATGGATGGTGCTAATCAAGAATTGAATAGTATTAGAAGTTGGTACGATTTAGTAGATTTTGCTAATACACATGGTGGCAAAATGTGGATAGATGAAGATTAGAAAAGAAATTTTTAGGAGGATAAAACAATGAAAAAAATTAATACTTTAAAGATAGCTAATATTATAACAATAATCGGTGTGGTGTGCTTAGGTGTATCTAATCATGAATATATCAAACAAAATAAGCAACTGAAAAAAGAAAATTTACACCAAGAAAAAGTAATTAAAAAGCAACGTCAAGAATTGACTTATAACGTCAAGAATTTAGACTTGCAAAGTGGCAGCATACTCAAAACAAATAAATTCACACTAGAATATTACGATGACAACAAAAAAGATTTTCACATGGTTGTCTATCCTAACAATAAGAATTTAAGGGTAGTTAGTGAACAAGGTCAAGGTGCTAAAGGTATTGAGGTAGAAAGTGTACCTAGTGATTTCAAGGGTACTACTACAATAATTCAAGAAAAATAAATTTTAATATTGACAATTAGAAATAAAGAGTTATAATTCAGTTATCAAGTTAAGAGTTTAGAGAATAACTTGATAGCAAAAAATAATTTAAGAATAGAGGTAATTATTATGACAAGCGAAGAAAGAATTTTTGAAATGGTAAAAGATGTAATGGATGAATTGTGGAGTTGGTATTACTTACAAAATGGTAATGCAGAATGTGAACTACAATATGACAACAGCGTTTATATCACTGTAGAAGGCGAAAACAATACAATGGTAGAAATTTACTATGGTGATATTTCAGAGTTTGAGGATATGACAAACGAAGAAATTAGAGAATATTTAGAAGATTGCATGAAAGAAAAATTTTATGACTTTGATAGTGAAGAAGAGTTTGAATGCTTGGGTAGTGATGATGTATCTATCTATAAATACATGCAAGAAGATGAAAAAGAATTTAATAAGATTGCTTGGATGATTGATTGCAAGCAAAGAGGGGTAGAAATTGAAACTACACAATTTGAGAGTGCATTAGTTGATGAATTAGCAAGGTTAGGAAAATTGATGAGTGAAGAATTTAATCCATATACGGTGCAAGCATACGCATTGGATATTGAAGGATTGACACATGCTAATGAATTGTATGAATACATGAAAGAAAAAAATATTGATATGCACAATGTAAGTTACTATGATGTCAACTTCTTTAATATCATGAAAACTGATTATGAAATTAGCAAATACTGGGTAGAAGGTCAAAAAGATAAGGCTGTAGAAAAATTTCAAACTCACGTATATTAAAACAATTAAGAGTCTAGAGAAGAAATAAAAAAGGTATCTAGTCGGTAGAAAGTTTACAACTTGTAAGGTTCGAATCCTTACTACCTTATATATCCTAATTAGGATAGAAAAATAATTTTATATAGGAGATATCTATCATGAAAAAGTTTATAGATACAAACAAAAAAGAATTTTTAGTAAGTGAAAGTGAATGGCATGCAGATAACTTTATAGACAAGTTAGAAGACAAAGGCATTCATGTAGTAAGCAATATTGAGTTATCTGATTATTCTGAGGCTTTAGAAGATATTGTAGAGGCTTTTAATGATATTGTTGATGACTTAGAAGAAGGAAATAATTATTTCAGACTACCAACTCAAGAAGAATTAATACAAAAGTGGGTAGATAGTGGGTGGAAAGATTTAAACGAGCCATTCGACAAAGAGTTAGCAACTAGCTTTTATTATAGTGATTGCATACGTGACGCTTTGAGTGAAGAGCCTTGCGAGTTTCTAAGTTGGTTAGATAGTGAAAGTAGATTTTTCACTTATGAAACAGTAAGTGAAGGTATGGATTTCTATGACTTAATAGAATATCATCCACTAACCAATGTAGAAAGCAATATGTTGCTAACTTATGATGATGAATTAAGAAAAAATTTATTTGATGATTGGTTTTTTGTAGAAGATAAAGAAGGCAACCAAGAAGAATTTAGCTTAGAAAGTTTTCAATCATTAAACATGTATATGTTAAAAAACTACAATGCGTTAGAAGTAACTAAGTAAAGAAAATTTTCTAAGAATTTCAGTAACAAAAAATAATTCAAATTAAAAGGGTGGTAATCAATATGTACGGACAAGAATTTTACGGTGGTTTATTTATGATGAGTTTTGTTGCCTTGGTAATAATTTTGATGGGTAGCTATCATGCTGTTTGTTGGTTGTATAAAAGAAAAAGATTTATTTTCAAGCTAATGTTATTCATACCATATACAATTTTGACTTTATTGTTGGTTGGTATCAAAGCATTAAACAATAGAATATAAAAAAATAATTATTAAAGGTGGTAATCAAAATGGCAAAAGAATTAGTAGAAACAGTAGTAGTAAAAGTAAATGCAAAAGATTTAGTTAGAAGTTATAAAGAAATTTTAGTACATGTTCAAAAGAAAGACTTTAGACCAATACTAGCAACAGTTAATCATGTAGTAGAAAACAATAAATTAACTTTAGTTGCTACTGATACACATTCACTAGGCAAGTTCACTTTAGATTGTGAAAGTGACAGTGATGTTGAGTTTGCAGTACCTAGAAAAGTAATTCAACAGTTATCAAAACTAAAAAATAAAGAGTTGATTGATGAAGAAATTATCCTTGAATTTTCTGATAACAAAATCAATTACATTGTGAATGATAAAGAATTTATTAGCTCAATGACAGAAAACAATTATCCAAGCGTTGAAAGAATTTTACCAGTGGTAAACGAAGATAGAAACATTACGTTCAATATTCGTGAATTAAAAGAATTTATCAAACACATTAAAGAAACTGGTTACCACAGAAAAGAGTGGAGCAATAAAACAATTCAATCAAATATTAAATTTATCAAGGGTCAATTCGTATTTAGCTATGAATACGAAGATGAAGAAGGCAAGGTATTCTACAAAAAAGAAAATATTGATTGCAATGTAACTAAGGGGTTCACTGATGATTATGATATTAATCTCAATATCTATGAATTAGAAAAACATGTAAATAAATTCTTAGTTGGTAACAAAACAATTACATTAGCTTTTGTTGAAAAAGAATTTATGAATAGTCAAAACGTAAGACCAATTCAAGTAACATACAACGGTATGAATAATTACATTGGTGTGTTAGCACCAATGCGAGCATTTAAATAGTAGAAAAATAAAAGAAAAATTAGTTAGAAAATCAATAACAAAAATAATTTAAAAATTAAAGGGTGGTTAATTATGATGGAAAATAACTTATTTGTAGCAACAATGTTAGGCTGTGGCACTTTGGACTTAAATATCTTTTTTGAAAAGTTAGACAATTACGAAGATACGGTATTTTTGAATGATGAAGAATTTTCATATCAAAAATTAATCGAAGAAACAAAATTTAGGGCTGGTGATGACTGGAGTTTTAATGACCTAATGGAAACTTTAGACTACATGGCTGTTGATAGTGCATTAGGTCAAGTAACAAAATCAGAAAAATTTAATGAATTTGATGACCTAGTACGTGAAAGTATAAACGGTTGGTACAACTACGCAGATAATAATTTGTATTTTGACAATGAGGAAGAATTAGAAAAATTTGATGAATGGAAAGAATTTTCAGAATTATTAGGTTTATAAAAGGTGGTTAATTATGAAAATAAGAAATTTTAAAGAATTAAATAGTGAATATCCAATGGTTGAGGAGTTGGTAGTGTATAAACCAACTTTTAGAAAACGTGTTGATATTGTTGTAAATCAAGAAATAACTTTAGCTTTAGCAAGTAATATTGTTGCTTATGTGATACCAAGAAGTCTAAACGATAGAGTGAGAAAAGTCTGGGATATGGATTATATAGACAATCAGACAATCATTACAGTTGATTATGAATAAAGATTAAGAATTAAAAGGTGGTAATTGAAATGAAAGAAAGAAAATTTAATGTGTACGTGAAAAATAGATTAGTGGGTCAAATAACATATGACAACTGGGTTTACTTTGATGATTATCGTACCAATGAATATGAAATTGACCTAGATATAAAAGATTTAGATGAGGCAATGGAAACTTTAATAGACTACTGCATTAAAGATATACCTTGCAATTATGAAGATGTTGGTTTTGTTGAGTTAGTTAATAAAGAAAATTTAGTTGAAATTTAAGGATAAAAAATAAAAATCAAGAATTAAAGGGCGGTATCTGCTATGAATGAAAGAATTTTTAAAGTGTACGTAAAAGGTAAAGAAGTCGGTGAATTGCGATATGTAGATTACGATTTAGGTTTAGACCATAGATACTTTTATTACAAAGATTATCGTACAAAAGAAAAAGATATGGAGTTACTAGAAGTTGAATTACTGGCATGCGATTTAGAGGGTGCATTACAGGGTTTGTTATTCGATTATAAAAAAATTTTTAACTGTGAATATGACGATGTAACTTTTAAAGAATTAATTAATGGTCGTTTTGTAGAAGTAAATATTGATGAAATTTAATGCTCGGATAAAATAACGATTTTATAAACGTTATAAACGTTGTTATGTAGGGTAATTGGTATAATACAATAAAATAATTTATTGCATTTTAAGGTTCGATTCCTTTTTATCCTATCAGTTTGAAACACAATTCAAACTAGAAAAATAATTTTAGGAGTGATTATATGCAAGCTATACGATATGGTGAAGCCTTGAATTATCTGTTTGAGTTTTGCTTGTCTACTGGTAAAGAATTTCCGAAAGACTGGCGAAGGATAGACAATAGATTTTTCAATGGCATAAAGGATAACAAATTGAAAGATGAAGTGAAGATGTGTGTTGAGGTTATAAGCAACCATTCAATTAATAAGAATGGAAAAATTATACCTAAATCAAAACGTGAAAGAAAAATTAATAGAGTGTTTAGACTGCAAAAAATAATCGAGCATGATATTAACTTTCATTACGGTAGACATACAAAAAGTATTTTAGAAAGAGAAGGATTACGTTTGAGCAACATGTACTCGGCATTAGGTAATCATGATGATTATATATCACAAAGAGAAAACGGTAAAAGAATTTTCTTGATTGATAGAGAAATGATTATCCACAAAACATATGATGATGTACACGTTGCTAGTAAAGAATACGGTGTCCAACCTTACAATGTTTACGATTGGTGCAATCGAGGTGCTTATCGTTTTGATGGAAAAAGAATGATTAAAGCACATGTGTACAGTAATCTAGTTTGCAAAAATAAAGAATTTCATTATCAATTTTAGGAAACAAAAACAACTTGAATTTGAAAGGGTGTCTTAATTATGGAAAACAGAGAAGAATTAGCAACAAAATTATTAAACGTATCACTAAAAGCAATCAACGACAAAGATTTAAACCTAGAAGAAAAGAGTGTTGTATACATTCTGGTAAACAAAATCTTAACTATTGGATATGAAAATGCAATGGGTGAACTACTACATGAAGAAAAATTTTATGAAGGCTTCGGCTTTACATACAACTATCTAACGTTAGTAACTAAGTTTTTGATGAGTAAATACTTTAATGAAATTCGTGAAATTTTAGATGGTGGTGAAAAATAATGGAAAAAGAAAAAATTTTGGTAGAAGTCAAACAATTTGAACGTGAGCTACAAATGCAAAACAGGGTGCTTGCAGCTTTAAATACAGTAGATGATGTTAAGTTAGTTGTTATTGAAAATGAATTATTAGATATGTTCAAAAAGAAATTGAACATGAAATTGAAAGCATGGGGTATTCATGAAGGTGTGGCAGATAGCTATATCAACATTAATTGGTCTGAAAAAGTTTTGAGCATGTCATTAGATACGAAGAAAGTTAAGAAAAGAATAGGTATTGGCAAGAAGAAACGTTTTGACTTTGACGCTTATAGTTTGGACGAAGTGATGATGATTGTTAAAAAAGAAATTATCCGTCAAGGTATCGAAGATAATCCATCGCAAAGTCTATATTACAAGAATTTAAAAGTAGGTTCAGCACCAACTCCACCAGCAATTCAACGTAAATACGGTATGAATTGGGATGATGTACTAGATTATATCGGTATTGAACCCACACCATTGAAAACGTATAAGGATACAGATGAAATTTTACGTGAATTAAGGGCTGAAATTGAAAGATTAAATATGAAATATCCCTTTAGAAAAAACGAATATGAAGAAAAAAGAGATAAAGAAAACAGCCCTTCATCAACTACAGCAATAGTTCGTACTGGTAAGGGTTGGAGAGAAATTATTGCTGAAATTATGAGCTAGAAAATAGTTTGAATTTAAAAGGGTGTCATCACTTTAAGGAGATGGTTAAATTGATTGTTTAACAAACGTAACTACAGTTACGGTAGTAAATCATAAACGTTTATATATAGTATTCATAATTAATTAATTATGAATAAAAATAAATTTTAAATATACAGGAGGGCATATATATGTCAAATGAATTACAAAATTTTAGTTTTGAAGGTAAAGATTTAGCAGTTAAGGAAATTGATGGACAAGTTTATTTCAATGCAGAACAAGCTGCGATTGGTTTAGGTATTACTCAAGTTAAGAATGGCAAGACCTACGTAAAATGGGAAAGAATCAATAATTATTTGAATAATGTTTCCGCACATATGCGGAAAGGAGAAAATTCCCCACATGTGGGGAAAGGTGATTTCATCACAGAACCACAATTTTACAAGCTCGCAATCAAGGCAAATAATCCAGTTGCAGAAAAATTTCAAGATTGGGTAACGAGTGAAGTTTTACCATCAATTCGTAAACATGGTGCTTATCTAACAGAAGAAACTGTGGAAGAAATTTTAAGTAATCCAGATACAATCATCAAATTAGCTACACAATTAAAAGAAGAAAGATTGGCACATCAAAAAACCAAAGAAGAAAAATTAATGGTTGAACAACAACTAAGTGAAGCCAAACCAAAAGTTAGTTATTACGATATTATCTTACAAAATCCATCGCTTGTATCAATTACACAAATTGCTAAGGATTATGGTATGAGTGGTAAAGCAATGAACCAAAAATTGAAAGAATTAAAACTTCAATACAAGCAAAGTGATACATGGTTCTTGTATGCAAAATATCAAGATAAAGGTTGGACTTCATCAGAAACAAAAGTTATTCCAACACAATATGGCGATAAAGTAAAAATGTACACTAAGTGGACACAAAAAGGTCGTTTGGCATTGTATTACATCTTAAAAGAAAAAGGTATCTTACCTATGATTGAAAGAAACAATCAAGATTAAGATACCAAAATAAAAATAATTTTCTAAATTATCTTTAGTATACCCACCTAAAGATTAACACAAAAAATTATTTTTTCCCAGTGTTCTGGGTTTTTAAATATTCCCTAGAAATAGGGGGTATCTAAAAGTTCAGAACAATGAGCTTTAAAAATAAACAAAAGAAAGTAGGAATTAATCATGGAAAAATTTGAATACAAGGATTTAGAACATATGAAAGAAGTTGTTAGAAACGAAATTATACGATTGGGCATTCAAGATAACCCAAAGGTGCAATCTTACAACGATGGGTACATTCGTGGCAAAGCACCGAGTCCAAGTTTTATC
>OGHZ01001206.1_pt1 | contig 11406 bp, 8 predicted proteins | sample 1571661 | NCBI WGS metagenome assembly OGHZ01 (sample SAMEA2582040, study PRJEB24529) | metagenome | biome: Human gut stool | place: China | collected 2011 | reverse complement strand
ATACCCCCTGTGTTGTAAAAAGTTTAAATGCTGTATCTAAAAGAGAAGTTCTTTTTTGTTGTTTATTACTTTCTAGTTTTCCCATACAAAAACCTCATTTCTTAAAGCTGTAACTATTTTAACACGAAAAAAATAAAAAATCTATAAAAAAATGACCTGAAGTCATTTTTAATATTGACTATCAGTCATTTTGTGCTAGAATATCGTTTGTAAAGAAAATGACCATAAGTCATATTTGAGAGTTTTATCAATATATTTATCTGTGAGAGCTGTTAAGGCTGATCACTAAGGTGGATAAATATATAAGAAGACGTCGCAGACGTAGAAATGAGGCGAATGTATGGAAAAGTTTGGAAAAGTAATTGTTAAGCTTAGAATTCCTATTCTGGTTCTAAGTATCCTGCTTCTTATTCCATCCGCAATTGGATATGTTAATACAAGGGTTAACTATGATATCCTCTATTATCTTCCGGATGAGATTGAGACTATGCAGGGACAGGACATTCTTATGGATGATTTCAATAAGGGTGCCTATGCTATGGTAGTTGTCCAGGATATGGACGCGAAAGCTGCCAATAAGCTTATCAAGAAGGTAGAGAATGTAGAACATGTTGCACAGGTTATTTCTTATACAGGAATAGTTGGTGAGGATGTTCCATCAGAAATGGTACCTTCAAAGTTCAGGAAGTATTTCGAGAATGACAGCACAGATACAACGTTATTTGCTATATTCTTCGATAATACAACTTCAAGTGATGACACTATGAATGCTATAACACAGATAAGAAAAGAAACAGAAGGTCAGGCATTCATAAGCGGTATGTCAGCAGTAGTTACAGATACAAAGAATCTTTCAGAGAAAGAAACTCCACTTTATGTACTTATAGCGGTAGTGCTTGTTTGTATCGTGCTTGCTATATTTATGGACTCATTTCTTGTGCCAGTATTCTTTATGCTGAGTATAGGAATGGCAATTGTCTACAACCTTGGTTCAAATATCCTTTTGGGAGAGGTTTCATACATAACCAAGGCACTTGCAGCGGTACTCCAGTTAGGTGTTACGCTGGATTATTCAATATTCCTATGGCACAGCTATAAGGAAATGAAGGCACAGTATCCAAATGACCATAAGGAAGCGATGGCAGTTGCCATTGGCAATACACTTACATCAGTTGTCGGATCTTCTATAACAACTGTTGCAGGTTTTATTGCACTTTGTTTTATGAGCTTCACACTTGGTCTTGACCTTGGTATTGTTATGGCAAAGGGCGTTATATTTGGTGTTATCGGATGTGTAACTATACTGCCATCCCTGATTCTTACATTTGACAGGGCATTAGAGAAGACAATGCATAGAGAGGTTATGCCGGGCTTTGATAAGCTTGCTGCATTTATAGTAAATCATTCGTGGATATTTATTATTATCTTCCTTGCGTTGTTAGGACCTGCTATATATGGACAGAGCCATACATCAGTATATTATGATCTGTCTGATACGCTTCCAGAGGAGCTTGCATGCTCACAGGCTAACAAGAAGCTTGAAGAAAACTTTGATATGAATTCAATATATATGATACTTGCAGATACGAATATGTCTACAGATACGGCAAATGAAATGCTTGATAAGCTTAATGATGTAGACGGTGTACAGTTTGCACTCGGACTTGATACAGCACTTAAGTCAGGTATTCCTCAGGAATTCCTTCCATCTAAGATGGTATCAGAGCTTAAGGGTGAGGATTATCAGATAATGATGATTGCTACGGATTATAAGATAGCATCAGATGATATTAACAATCAGATTAATAAGGTAAATGATATTGTAAAGTCATATGATTCAAAAGCAATGGTTGTTGGTGAAGCTCCTTGTACTAAGGATCTTATAACTATAACAGATAAGGACTTTAAGACAGTCAGTGCAGTATCAATAGTAGCTATATTTGTTATTATACTGTTTGTACTTAAGTCAATATCACTTCCTGTTATACTTGTTGCAGCGATTGAGTTTGCTATATTTGTAAATATGGGTATTCCTTATTTCACACATACACAGATACCATTCATAGCATCCGTTGTTATCGGTACTATACAGCTTGGTGCAACAGTCGATTATGCAATTCTTATGACGACAAGATATAAGAAGGAAAGAAGCCAGGGACTTGCTAAGAAGGAAGCTATACAGACAGCACTTGCAGCATCAATACCATCTATTATCGTTAGTGCGCTTGGTTTCTTTGCAGCTACATTTGGCGTTGGCTGCATAGCATCAGTTGATATGATAGGTTCATTATGTACATTGATGGCACGAGGCGCGATTATAAGTATGTTTGTTGTTATATTCATACTTCCATCATTGTTCGTATTATGTGATAAGCTCATTATCAATACAAGCTTTGGTTTTAAGCCTAAGAAGAATCAGGATATGTAGCCAGATGGATGAATGAACGGGCAAAGATGTATATGTCGTAACAGATATAAGAATATATCAGGAAGTAAGAAAATGGAGGAATAGTTATGGTTAAGAAGACTTTATTCAAATATAGTTCAGTATTAATGAGTGTTGTTCTTATAGCATCAACGCTTACAGCCTGTGGAACAAACACAGCATATAATCAGGTATCAAGCGAGGTTGCAGTAAGCAGTGAGGCAGCTTCTAATACAGAAAGCATAATATCCAATGCTATTAAAAATGAGTTATCTGTATCAAACACAAGTACATTGAAGACAAATACGCGTGACGAAATGGTATATGTGTTTGGTAAGGCAGATGGAACACAGGATCACGTAACTGTAACAGAAAAGGTGACAGATGCTAATGGTGATACAACAACTAACCAGAGCAGCTCAAGTAAGAGTGCACCTGTATCTATGAAGGTTACTTATAAGTTAAACGGTGTAGAAACAAAGCCAGAGGATATGATTGGCAAGAGTGGTAAGGTTACTATCAGATATGATTACACTAACAATGAGAAGAAGACTATAAAAGTTAATGGAAAGTCACAGACAGCTTATGTTCCATTCACAATGATCACAGGAACTCTTCTTCCAACGGATAAATTCAGTAATGTAGAAGTTACTAACGGTAAGGTCAGCAAGGTTGGTGATAATATAATAGCACTTGGTATGACTATGCCAGGTTTAAAGGATACTTTAAACCTTAAGTTTGATGGTGAAAGCCTTGATATGGATATTCCGGAATACTTTGAAATATCAGCAGATGTTAATGACTTTGAGCTTGATATGTCTATGTCAGTAGCAACTACAAGTGTACTCAACGATGTAGATGTAGATGACTTCTCTCTTGCAAAGCTTGAGGATAAGATGAATGAGCTTCAGTCAGCAGCAGACCAGCTTACAGATGGAACTGTTACTCTTCAGGATGGTACGCAGACACTTGCAGACAGCATCCCAGCACTTACAGATGGTGTTAACCAGCTAAATGATGGTGCAGGAACACTTAAGAATGGTATATACGCTTATACTGATGGTGCAACAGCACTGGCAGCAGGAGCGGGCCAGCTTAAGGATGGTATCACAGCTTATACTGATGGAGCATCTAAGCTTTCAGCAGGAGCAACACAGCTTAAGGGTGGTCTTTCAACATATACAGCTGGTGTAGCACAGCTTGCAAAGGGTTCTGATACTCTTACAACAGGTATTGCAGCATATACAACAGGAGCATCTAAGCTTTCAGCAGGAGCAGGAACACTCAAAAAGGGTATTGAAGACTATACAGATGGAGTAGCACAGCTTGCAGATGGTTCGACACAGCTTAAGGATGGTCTTTCAACATATACAGCTGGTGTAGCAGCTGCAGCATCAGGAACTGCGGATTTAAAGAGTGGTATAAATGCATACACAACAGGAGCTAAGAATCTTGGAAATGGTGCTGCCGCTTTGAAAAAGGGTATCAATGATTATACAGCTGGTGTAACGAAGGCAGCAGATGGAGCTTTACAGGTAAGTAATGGTGTTTCACAGTTAAAGAAAATGCTTACAGAAACAATGGCTGCAGAGCTTAAAAATAATATTACTGCTTATAAAATGAACCAGAATATTAAAGCTGATGTAGAAAACCTTACTAAAGCAGCTGCTCAGGCAGGTCTTAGTGATATAACAATAGCTGATGATCTTACTGTGCTTGCAAAGACTAGCGAAACTGAAAAGATAGAAGCTAAGATTACTGAAATGTATAATAAATATCTTATAGCATATACCAATAGTGTAGTGAATAATGGTGCAGGCAGTCAGCTGACAGGCTTATATGCAAGCCAGTTAGGACTTTTAGTCAAGGCTTCCGGTAATCAGGGAGCAGCAAGTGCGCTTTCACAGGTGGCAACACAGCTTGCAGCAAGTACAGGTTCCCTAGAAACACTTGAAAAAGGAGCAGAAGATGTAAGTAATGGACTTAACACTCTTAATTCCATGAATAAAACACTTAATGATGGTGCAGCACAGCTTAATGATGGCTTAGTAGAATTAAATAAGAATAATGATAATTTGAATAATGGTATTGCAAGTCTTGATACAGGCGTATCAACTCTTAATAGCAGTAATGAAAAGTTAAATACAGGCGCTTCTCAGTTACATGCAGGTGTGGTTAAGCTTAATGAAAACAGTAAAGCACTTAATGATGGTGTTGCCCAGATAGATACAGGACTTACAGAACTCAATGGTAATAACAAAGCACTTAATGACGGTGCAGCCCAGATAAATGGGGGACTTGTACAGCTTAATGCTAACAATGATACAATCAATGGTGGTATAGACCAGATAGATAGCGGTCTTATAACACTTAATGCAAACAACAGCACACTTAATGGAGGTATTGCCCAGTTATACAACGGCTTCGCAACACTTAATGCAAACAATCCAGCTTTAAGAGATGGTTCATCACAGCTTGCTGATGGTACATCAACACTTAAGTCATCATCAGCAACATTAGCAGATGGTGTTACACAGCTTAATGATGGTGCTATAACACTTAAGGATGGCATGGCTGAATTCAATGCCTCTGGTATAAAGGCTATAACAAGTCTTGTAGGAAATGATGCTGATACAGCAGTAGATACAATCAAGGAGGTTATAAAGCTTGGTAAGAATTATAATTCATTCCTTGATAAGAAGGATGGAAAGGAAAGCTCAGTAACATTCATATATAAGACTGCTGAGTTAACTAAATAATCAGGCTTACTTTTCCAAAACTCTCATATATATAATTGCCGGACAGTCCGGCAGAAAGATTAACAATCTTTCAAAAAGCCCCCACAGGAATTATATCTGTGGGGGCTTTAATATTTGTTCACGTATCAATGCAATTAAGGTGTTTAAAAGCTCTTAAAATATTCCTCAAGTCTTGTAAATGTCTTAGTAAGTGCAATGGCTTCATTTTCGCTTAAGTCTTCTGTGATGTAGTTAATCATATCTTTGTGGAACTTTTTGTGATGATTATATGCAGCAATCCCTTTATCAGTAAGTGATGCATATACAATACGGCGGTCTTTTTCGCCACGTGTTCTGATAACGTATCCTTTTTTAACAAGTCCGTTAATGCCAACTGTAAGCGTACCCATAGTAACACCAAGAGCCTTGGATATGGTACTCATGGTTCCAGGTTCACCTATTCCGATAGCTTCTATAATGTGCATATCGGTCACGGAAATATCCTTGAATTCATCTGTAATTAAAGCTTTTTCCTCTATATTCATAATATCGTTAAACAACGTAACAAGTATAGAGTTTAATGATTCGTAAATGTCCATAAAAGCACTCACCTTCATATAAAATTAACGTAAAAAACTAATTACATTATATATTACAATAAGGGGTAATGCAACAAAATACTACACCTCTTTGAACCATTTTAAACCACTTTTAGTTTCTAATGGTTATAAAATAAGGTGTAGTATTTTGGTATAAATTATGACATAACAGATTAAGCTGTCAATTAATTATTCATTCAATTATCTATTGATTTTTTTAGCTTTTACAGCAAAGGTATAAAGTGTTGCGCTGCTGCAAAGAACTATAAGTAGTGTAAGCCAGAGTGCAATATTACTGTTATCAGCTGTCTTAGGTGTTTCCAGCTTATTGTTTGTAAGCTTCTGTTTTGTTATAAGATATGTTGAGCAGTGATCCTGCTCTACTGTCATATAACCATCATTATCGACTACTGCAGCCATCATGCTGAGTATTGTTCCATCATCTAAGAGCTGGCTGTAATAAAGTGTCTGGCCAGCATAGGCTTTTCCAACATTTAACTTAATGCTTGCTTTTGCAGGAAGTGCACCAGAATAATTGTATACATTGCTTCCAACAAGACCAAGAAGTATAAAAAGAATAATTCCTCCGTGAAATATATATTCAAATGACTTACTGTATGTAATGAGTATTGTTAAAAAAACAGAGAGCAAGCCTGCTAAAATCATCAGAATGTTTTGAAGCCTCCTGCTTAAGAAATGTTTAAGCAGAGGATATAATAAAAAACCTGCTGTACTGACACCAAGTACATAATTCTGTGAAAGAGTGGCTTTTTGTTCTGATACAAGAAGAGAAAGCTCATTTACAAACATATATTCAACACTTAAAAAAATAAATGTAAATAATCCCATTAAAACAATAGCATAGATATGTGGCAGACTGGTTAATGTTTTAATACTGCCACATTTTACAGTGTCCTGTTGAGGTGAATTCATATGATAATCCTCCATTCTTGCATAAATTATATATTTGAAAGTGTGTTAAGTCAATGCAGGTTACAGTAAGCTAAAAAAATACAGTTTGCATTTTTATTGGCTGCGTAGTATCATTTAATGGAGTATTATTTTTTTGGACAGAGCAATAAATGCAGTTTATTGTTAATGCATATAAAATATTACTTAATATTAGGTTTAATAGTTTAATTATAGATGGAGGCACATATGAAGTTCATAGCAATTGGCGAATTGATGTTAAGATTATCACCACCTAACTATGAGAAGATAGTTACAACCCACAATTTCATCGTTAATTATGGTGGAGCAGAGGCGAATGTAGCGGTTTCCTTAGCTAACCTTGGTGTTGATTCAACATTTTTTACTGTATTACCTAATACAGATCTTGGTAAGTCTTGTATTAACTACCTTAAGGCTAATGATGTACATACTAAGCATATTATTAAGGCTGACGGAAGAATGGGACTTTACTATCTTGAGGAAGGCGTTTCAGTAAGACCTTCACAGGTAATATATGATAGAGGAAGTTCAGCATTTGCTGAATATGATTATAAGGATGTAGACTTTGAGAATATTTTAAAGGATTACGACTGGTTACACTTAAGTGGCATCACACCTGCACTTTCATATAACTGCCGCCGTCTTATAGATAAGGCTATCAAGGCAGCTAAGAAGCTTGGGCTTACAGTAAGCTTTGATCCTAACTTCAGAAGTACATTATGGTCTTTTGAAACTGCAAGGGATGTACTCAGCAAATATCTTCCATATGTAGATGTACTTATAGGTATTGAGCCTATCCATGTATACAATGCAGATGGTACAGATGTTAAGGATGGTCTTACTATGGACCCATCATTTGAGGATATGGACAGAGTGTTTAAGGCTATTGATGAGCAGTACCATATGAAGGCAATTGCAAGAACAGTACGTTATGTTCATTCAGGAAGTAATAACTCTCTTAAGGCTTTCTACTATGCTGACGGAAAGACTTATGAAAGCAAGACACTCAACTTTGAGATTGTTGACCGTGTTGGTGGTGGAGATGCATTCTCTTCTGGTCTTATCTATGCTCTTATGCAGAATGACTGGAAGCACGAAGATATCGTCAACTTCGCAGTAGCTTCTTCAGTAATGAAGCACGCTATCCGCGGCGATACTAACATCACAAGCGTTGGCCAGATTAAGCGACTTATGAATAATGCTTCATTTGATGTGCAGAGATAATGAACGCAGGTCATTAGTCATACAGAAGGAAGGTCTAAGGAAAATCAGTACTTGAATAATGATTTTCCCTAGACCTTATTCATATGAGATTAATAACAGATAGATTATGGTTAATATACCGGAGGATATATGAAAAAGATAAAAGAACTTATGCCGGAGGCATATGATTTTAATGGAAAGCTTTCATTAAAACAGGCGATACCACTTGGACTGCAGCATGTTATGGCAATGTTTGTAGGAAATCTTACACCATTGCTTATTATTACAGGAGCCTGTGGTATTGGAGCAGGAAGTGAGTATGCATCTATTCAGGTTGCACTTTTACAGAATGCTATGATTATAGCAGGTATTGTAACGCTTATACAGTTATTTTCAGTAGGACCTGTTGGAGGAAAGGTGCCTATTATTATGGGTACGAGCTCAGGATTTATCGGAGTGTTCAGCAGTATAACAAAGGTTATGGGTGGCGGAATATTAGCCTATGGTGCTATTATGGGTGCTTCCATTATAGGTGGTCTTTTTGAAACTGTGCTTGGTGCATTTATTAAGCCGTTAAGAAGATTTTTCCCATCAGTTGTAACAGGAACGGTTGTGCTTTCTATTGGATTGTCACTTATTTCAGTTGGTATCAATTCATTTGGTGGTGGAAATGGAGCTAAGGACTTTGGTTCACTAGAGAATCTGTTTCTGGCATTTATTGTGCTTGTTGTTATATTATTCGTTAAGCACTGGACAAAGGGATATCTTAGTTCATCATCTATACTGATTGGAATTATTGTTGGTTATATTGTAGCAGCTATTATGGGCTGTGTGCTTCCACATACAGCAGTTACTGCTGAGGGAGTTGAATATACTAAGTCATGGGTACTCAACTGGAATAAGGTTGCAGAAGCTAAGTGGATTGCGATTCCTAAGTTCATGCCAGTTAAGCCAGTGTTTGACTTAAGAGCAATACTTCCTGTGCTTGTTATGTTCGTTGTAACAGCAGTAGAAACTGTTGGAGATATATCAGGTGTTATGGTCGGTGGAGTAGGAAGAGAAGCGACAGATAAAGAACTTTCAGGCGGAGTTATGTGTGATGGTTTAGGTTCATCGCTTGCAGCACTTTTCGGTGTGCTTCCTAATACATCATTCAGCCAGAATGTTGGTCTTGTTGCAATGACTAAGGTTGTTAACAGAATTGCACTTGCATCTGGTGCGGTATTCCTTATATTATCAGGTCGTATTCCTAAGCTTGGAGCTTTGATATCAATCATGCCACAGTCGGTACTTGGTGGTGCTGCAGTTATGATGTTCTCATCAATTATTGTTAGTGGTATCCAGCTTATTACTAAGGAACCGCTTGATGCGAGAAGACTTTCTATTGTATCTGTTGCACTGGGTGTAGGCTATGGTATGGGTGTAAGCCCTGCAATCCTTGCACATACACCACAGGCAGTACAGCTTATGTTTGGTGAGTCAGGTATTGTTCCAGCAGCATTTGTAGCAATCTTACTTAACGTAATTCTTCCTAAGAATAAAGCTGAGGAAACAGTTAAAGAAGTTGTTTCAGAAGAAGCAGCAACAATAAAGGAAAAGGCTGTAACTAAATAAGGTACAGCAATTAGCAAGGATACTGGGAAAGACGAATAAGGTCATCAGGAGTATCAATATCATATAATTCATATTCATCCTGTGCAGGAACTAAAACAACCTGTGCAGGATGTTTTTTTGCAATAAAACCGCCACCCTTGCCCTGTGGAAGATTCATCAGTTCATCATAATAGCTGGCTGGGAATATTACAGGAGCACCAGGAGTTCCATTAAAAGCAAGACGGCATATCTTACTATTATTATTGAAATAATTATTATTGGCATTGCTGGATTTATCTGTGCTGTTACAATCAAAATAACTGTTGTTGTAGTAAATAAATAAAAGGCACAGCAGCTGAAGGCTTGTCTTAGTGATAAGCGGCTGGTCTGATGGAAGAAACAATATCCCTTGGGTGCAGCAGCTTTTGTGTTTGTGGGTTTCCCTTAGAATATGTGAAACACCAAGACGTACCATATCATTTCTGTAAGGCATATTGTGTTTAATGCAATGTATATGTTCCCGTTCACATATCTGTACAAGCTCATCATGACGGGTTACGGCAAGAGTTTCACCAAAGCTGACAAAGCGGCTTATATTTATCGCATTTTCAAATAGAGTGTTGTTGTTGAAGGAGGCTAAAAGCTTATTTGTACCGAATCTTTTTGACATACCGGATGCCATAATAATGCACGAAATAGAGCTGAATATATTATCAATATCGATTAAAAGTACATCAGCTCTGCTTTTAATACTGTCAAGAAATTCTGTGGATTGTTTTCTGATGACAGCTAATACGCGTGAGTTATCAAGAAGACTTTTAATGTTCTCCTGAAAAGGGATACAGGAGCTTTCCAGATAACCAAGCTCGTCAATAACAAATACACTATCAGCAGATGTCATAAGATGCTTCTTAAGGGCAGGACAGGCGCAGTTAATAAAACCATCCTCTACAATGGTCATATTGTTGCCTTTTTTAGGGGAAACAGGAGTGAGTGTACGTGGTCTGCCAATCACATATTCTTTTCCATCATCTATAAGATTGGATTTAATAACAACTTCTGGGGTGTCCGTTCTGCGGCTTAGCAGATAATTGAAATTGAAAAAATCAGACATATACGTAGCGTCTTTAGTCTGGTTTAAAATGCTGTTTAACAGATATGATTTGCCACTTCCCCGGTCTCCGGTAATAAAAAGATGCTTTTTTTCTGACATCTTAAAAAATGTAATGACAGCCAGAGCGTCTAAATAACAATTATCCATAGAATAAGTCACCTCATTTCAGTAAATGCTTTTATAACGTAGGCGTGTCTGGTATAAATAGACATATTATCTGCAGTAAAGGCCTATAATGCCACAACTACGCGGTGTGTTTTATGGTGGATATCGGTACATTCAATAACATTAATATTATCATATATAAGAGACAGCTTTTCGTTAATAATATCAAGGGAGTCTGTATGAGTATTAATGCTGGTAAGTATTGTTCCGGCTTTCATAAGAAATATATTATCGCAGTATTCCAATGCAAGCTCGGGACTGTGAATACACATAAGTACGCATCTGCCATCGGTTACAATGCTTCTTATGCGCTGCATAAGAAGATGACGGTTAGAAAAATCAAGTGCACTATCCGGTTCATCAAGAAGAAGCAGTGGGGAAGCCTCTATTATGGTGCGTGCCAGAATACATAACTGCTTCTGCCCTTCGCTTAAAGCTAGGAAGTCGGATTCGTATAAACCATTAAGTCCAACCATATCAATAGCTTTATCGGCACGTTTTATCATATCTGTGGTGTAGCCTCCAAGTATGTGCATATGAGGATTGAAGCCAAGCAGACATACATCCCTGACGGTCATGCTTATGGTAAGATTGTTTCTTTGTGTAATGTAGCTTATC
>OGHZ01001187.1_pt1 | contig 11612 bp, 10 predicted proteins | sample 1571661 | NCBI WGS metagenome assembly OGHZ01 (sample SAMEA2582040, study PRJEB24529) | metagenome | biome: Human gut stool | place: China | collected 2011 | reverse complement strand
GTAGATGAGGCATCATATTCATATATTTAGCGGCTTCATCAATAGTGCTAAACTCATGTATAGGATTGGGCATGCCAACCATAGGTGCTGCCGGTTCTGCTACCATAGGCTTAGCTGGATCAGGTGGTACATCAAAAGTTCCTTGAGCACCAGCTACAGTATAAGAACCTACACAAGCACACGCAACTGCCATTAATACAAATTTTTTAACCATGGATATAATCTCCCTTCGGTCAATAAAAAAATTATTAAAAACACATTTATTTTGTATGTGATTTTTCCTCAACAATATTATGGATAATAGCCTTCGCCATATCTCGTGTAACGGGGCGATAAAAATCTAACGAGTGATTTTGTCCATCTTTTATCCACGATGCAAGATAAACCATTTTCTTACCACCTTTGAAAGTAACCTTTGTACCATCTACACTTTCAGTTTCTATAACCTTATGAATCTTATGGTCATCGCTGATATCACCTTTTAATTTAGTAGATGTACGATAAAAAATAAGAGCACCACCGGCTTTATTTACATACGGATCTATACCGGGTTCATACACGTACACAACCTGTAAAATATCTTTCTCAATAGTAATGATAGATTGAATATTAAATCCTACAGGCAATAGCTTTGGCATCTGAGGTCTAAACCCTATATATTCAGATGCTGCTTCTACAGTGGTAAACACATGCACGGGACTTGGCATAATAACGCCAGGAACAGCTGCTTCAACAGACATTTCTATGGGTTCAGAAACTCTAGTTTGTGCATCCGTTGCACCTTGAGCCTCAACAACTCCATAAGTACCTACGAAGACGCAAGCTAAAGCCATCAAAAAAGATTTCTTTAGTATTAAGGTCATAACGATATACTCCGCAAAATGTATTTTGCAAAATGATATGTACAAAAAAATTATGAACGATTATATCCTAAATGATATAAGATTTCAAATAATTATTTCTTATGAACCATAAATCCTGCCGCTTGTTGGTTCGCCATAATTGTTACATCTGAAATTTGCATGCGTTTTGGTTGGTTTGTTACATACAATACAACATCTGCTACATCCTCTGGTTGAACTGCCTCAATGCCAGCATAAACGGAAGCTGCTCTTTCTGCATCTCCGTGAAAGCGAACTTCGCTAAATGGAGTTTCTACAATACCTGGTTGAATAGTAGTCACCTTAATATCTGTAGCTATGGTATCCATACGAATACCATCACTCAAAGTCTTAACAGCTGCCTTAGTGGCACAATACACAGCGCCCTTCGGATATGCATAAATGCCTGCTGTAGATCCCATATTGACAATATGACCACTATTTTGAGCCAACATGAATGGTAGCACCGCTTTTGTTACATAAATAAGACCAATTACATTTGTATTGATCATGGTTACCGCATCATCAACAGAACTATCTTGAAAATCATCAAGACCTTGTGCAAGGCCAGCATTATTGACTAATACATCGATACCACCGAATGCCTCGATAGCTGGTTTTACCTTGGCATCTACATCTTCGCGTTTGCTCACATCGAGAACAAGCGTATCCACACGAACGCCATATTGTTGTTCAAAATCTTCCTTAATCGCCGCCAAGCGATCTGCACGACGACCAGCAAGTAATAAATGATCGCCATCCTTGGCGAACGCACGGGCACACTCAAGGCCGATACCAGAAGTAGCACCTGTAACGAAAATTTTGCGGTTCATATGTATTCCTCCTTCTATTTAACAGTGATGACAGGGGCGGAAAAAAGACACGCTATCGCGCAAGCGGGACCCGAAGTCTTTTTCCCACCCCTATCATCACATACTTTAAATACATCGGTCCTGAATTACATAATGAAACACAAAGATTTTCATTACTAAACAAAGAAAAAGAAAGTAATTCAGGACCTCTATCAGATTGTGTCCTCTCTAGAGTAAGGCCAAAGTCGGTTTTGGAAACCCATCAGGACCTTACTTTAAATACGTTATCCTTATTTCCCGCAAAGATTTTCGTTACGGGAATAAAGAAAAAATAGTAATTCAGGACCTTAATTATAATTTATGTTTTGTGGATCCTTCTTTGGGATTTGTATCGATTGTTTTTCCAAGTACTGTATCATTCAGATTTTCGATTTTATAGCCCCAACGTTTTAGCATGGTTTGTTGTTCTTGTTTTAGGAAATCAAAGAATTGCGCACGATGTTGCTCAGGGCTTTCATAATAACCAATTAAAGCAGTCCGATATTCTACTTCTCGAGATTTCGTTATCGTAATCGGACACAATCCATTCTGAATTAGGTTGCCATTCATCATGAGAAGAGCAGTTCGTTTATTACCATCTCCAAAGAACTGGTTACGAGCCATCTCGGCATATAATAGAAGCGATTGTTCCAACGCATTATCCTCTAGCTCTTGGCATCTAGCTATTAATTCATCCCAACAGGAATTTAAATCCAAAGGATTAGGCGGTGTGTAACTTGTACCACCTATAGCTACTGGTGCATTGCGAAAACCACCAAATCCTAGGCGGTTCTCACTTTCAGAAACCAACTTATTATATTCGATAGCCACTAACTTATTAATCTGAAATCGCTTTAAGCGTAAATCTTCTATCAAAGCCTGCCAACCACGGTTAATATTATCTATCTGTCGAGTTTCACTTACACTGAGCCCCGCCACAGAAGTACCACACACAATCGTCTCAACCTGCGGATACGTTGCCGTGTTTCCCTCCATCTGTGCCATATCAAACACAAACTGAGCCCGCAACTTCTCAGCAATAAACAATGCCAAATCAAAACCTACATAACCATTACTATCAGCAGTCACAACATCACCTCCCTACGTCCATTCAACTATGATATGTATAACACCATTTTACCACACTTCCATTTATATTATTCTGACGGATATATTGGCGCATAAAATAAAATAATGTAGATGGCAAAGAACCGATAGAGTTCTGAAAACGACTTTTCCCTCACCATGGATTTTCTACGAATATGTTGGCACTAATTTAAGGAGAAGTATAAAAAGATTGGGCCTATGGCTGTATTGACTGTAGAGATGAGAAAGAACCCCTTTCGAAAAACGACTTTGGCCCTGCGGAGGCCGCAGGCCGGAGTCAGACCCGGCCGGTGGAGTTTTTCGGAAGGGGTCCTTTCTACTACGGCAATTAAGCTAATGGCCCAATCTTTTTATGTTCTATTTTAAATGCGCCAACATATCGTTGATAACTTCCATACAATCCCCAACAATCCCATAGTTCGCGTGTTGGAATATTTCCGCCTTCGGATCGTTGTTAATGGCCACGATTGTATCGGCACCGGAGATGCCGCTTACGTGTTGGATAGCGCCAGAGATACCAAATGCCAAGTATAGTTTAGGGCTTACGGTTTTACCGGTTTGCCCCACTTGGTATGGCAATTCAATCCAGCCTTTTTCAACGAGTGGACGGGTAGCACCTACAACGCCACCGATAGCATCAGCAAGTTCGTATAGTTTATCAAAGTTTTCCTTTGAACCCATACCACGACCGCCAGCTACGATGATATCCGCTTCTTGGATATTATAACCAGACTTGCTGAATGGAATAAAATCTAGTCGTTTGGTGCGAATGTCTTCGGACTTAAGGTCAAATTGTTCAAGTTGGATACGGCCCCAACTGTCCGCAATGCGCTCAGGTTTTTTGAATACATTAGGACGAACAGAGCCCATTTGTGGACGATGGTTTGGCGAAATAATTTCCGCCAAGATATTGCCACCTAAAGCAGGACGGGTCCATTCTACAAGGCCTTCTTCTGTATCTACAGTTAGGATAGTGCAATCTGCTACAACGCCATTTTGCATGCGACCAGACATGCGCGGTGCTAAGTCACGGCCATTGTTGGTAGCACCAATTAAAAGGATATTCGGTTTATGGTCTTCAAAGAAATCCGTCAATACCTTTGTATAGCCATCTGTTGTATAGTATTTCAAGAGGGGACTTTCAAAAACGTGAACAATATCGGCGCCATGAGCCACAAGTTCCTCCGCCTCAGCTTGTACGTTTTCACCGAGGAGCATGACTTGCACGAGCTGGCCCAGTTCTTTAGCAATGCGGCGGGCTTGACCGATAAGTTCATACGTAACTGGATGCACTACGTCATCGATGGTATCAGCTACGACAAAAACGTCTCTGTATTCATCAAAATTTGTCATTATCGGTCACCTCCTTCGGAAACAGCATCAGCTTTAGCGGCCTCTGCTGCAAATGTATTTGGATCTACCACCTTAGGTTCGCTAGGCACCACGCTTTCAACAGACGCAGCTCGCTGTACGGGGTCATTTACGTCAATGCCCTCATCGTCTTGCACCTCTACAACCGGTGTGTCATTTGGCACCAAAAGATGTGCGAACTTTTCAGGCTTGATGTGGTACGCCAATTCGAGCACCTTTTTGGCACCTTCGTCGACGGATGAAAGCATTTCTACCTTGCCACGAAGCGGTGGTTGATATACCTTACGTACCCGTGTTGGAGAACCGGTAAGGCCAATGCGGCTTTCATCAATATGAGGCATATCACGCAAGGTAATATGATTAATAGTATATCGTTTCGCGTAAATGGAGCTCCAAAGGCCAGGTTGACGTGGCTCGTTAAGTTCGGCTGTCGTCGTCACAAGCAATGGCAACGGAGCTTCAATCACTTCATAACCGTTCTCGTGCTCCCGCTTTACAATCGCCTTTTGAGAGGCTTGGTCTACGGAAAATTCACAAGCATAGGTAGCTTGCGCCATACCGAGTTCCTCTGCGATTTGAGGGCCCACCTGTGCTGTATCGCCATCGATAGCTTGTTTACCGCAGAAAATGATTTGGAATTGACGGTTCATGGTTCGTTGAATATGACGAATAGCAGATGCAATGGTATAACTTGTAGCCAATGTATCGGCACCACCAAAGGCACGATCTGTTACGAGCACCGCATCATCAGCGCCTAACGCCAAGCATTGACGCAACGCCTCTTCCGCTTGAGGAGGGCCCATGGTCACAACCGTTACACGGCTGCCCTCAATTTGGTCTTTCACAGTCAAAGCCGCCTCAAGCGCGTGCATGTCGTAAGGGTTTACAATACTAGGCAGACCTGTGCGGATGAGATTATTTGTTTCCGGATCTAGTTTAATTTCCGACGTATCCGGTACTTGTTTTATACAGACTAATAATTCCATGCACTCACCCCTGTCTAAACTCTACGCCCTTGGCATTACGAGGATATTTCCAAGATTTAACAATCGTATGTCCGCACAACACACGACATGTGCCACATTCGAGACAACCTGCAAAATCAAAAGCAAGCGTGCCGTCCTCTTGCAATGTGTATAAACCTGCAGGACAACCATTCACGAGCTTCATCGCCTCTTCGCGGCTTACGCTTTCACCATCAATAATGATGTGAGGACACGTTTCATCTACATAATATTTATTCGCGCCCAAACGCTCTTCTAATTTCATAGGGAACGCACCCCTTTCCATGCATCACGAATCAATCTGAATAGGCCTACATCCTTGACGCGGCGCAACAATTTTTTCATCAATGGCACCGCACCGTCGCCATTTACGGTGAATACATCACGCATAAGATTGTTTACAAATGCAGGATACTCATTAAAAATACGCGGATTAGAGGCCAAGAATTTCGGCATATTTTTATACAATTTCATATCGCGACGCAACCAAGACGCCTTGATTTGTTTTTCGTACAATTTAGTAACGCGATCCATATTTTCGTCGCGTAGCGCCACATTGACCGCCTCAGCCGCGCACATGCCGGACTCGATAGCCAGATCCATACCACGAATCGTGTATCCAAGATTCATACACATCCGCGCCGCATCGCCAACAACGATATAACCATTGCCGCCCAATTTTGGCATCGCCTTATAACCGCCTTCAGGCACAAGATGCGCGCTGTGTTCCTTTAATTGACCATTTTTCAAAAGCGGTGCAATTCTTGGATGACTGGTGAAAGCCTCCAACATTTCGTCAACTGATTTATCTGCCAAGCCGATGTCCTCAAGGCCTACTACCATGCCTACGGAAAGGCTGTCCTTATTCGTATATATAAAGCCGCCGCCTAGTAGACCATCTGTCATATCGCCCAACGTGAGCCATGCCATGCCTTCATCACCAGATAGCATAAGTCGGTTTTCGAGGTCCTCTTTTTTGAATTTATATACCTCTTTCACACCCACAGCCATCGTCTTAGGGTCGGTTGGTTCAGTTAAACCAGCCTCTTCTAAGAGCACTGTGTTGGCCCCCTCTGCGATGATAACAAGCTTTGCATACACCTCATCATCGTGACAACGTACACCGACAACACGACGTTTTTTGCCTTCCCCTTCCGTGATGAGTTCCGTTACCTGCACATTAGAAACGAGCAAAGCCCCTTTCTTCTCAGCCTCTTCGGCCAGCCATTTATCGAATTTAGCACGCAACACAACGTAGGACTCTTCATTTTCTTTCACATCTTGGTAACTATATTCGATGGTTGTCATCTCATTACCAGCACCGATAGAAATACGTTCCTTCGTCACCTTTCTTTCAAGAGGCGCACGATCCCTAAAATCCGGTATCAATTTCTCTAGGGAATGCGTATAAATACGGCCGCCCATCATATTCTTAGCACCTGGCGCCATCCCGCGCTCAATGACCAACACCCTCACACGCTGCTCCGCCAAACGTAACGCCGCTGCAGCACCCGCTGGCCCTGCCCCCACGACGATAACGTCAAACCTCTCATTTCGATCTATTGCCATATACTCAGCTCCTTTTTATGAAAGCCTAACTTACATAAGTCTATATATTATATATTCACGATACAGATTGAAAATACCTTTTTAACATAGCACATGTACATGAAAATTGTATAAGAAAATAAAAAATGGGCTGGTCGAGACCAGCCCATCAAGTATGCTCCGAAAAGACATACCGCAATTAACATTATTATAATACAACTTATAAAAACAATCAACTAGATATAACCAATTTCAACTGACTAAGACGCCCACTTAAATTAGCTGGAACAATTGCATATTCTACTCTAGTATTAACATTTTGTCTTACATCTGCTACTAATTTTTCATACTGTTTAATAAAAGATAAGATTTCTTTTTTAGGTGCACATAATGTTTTCAAAAACCAAGAAATCAAAATAATGTAATCACCTATCGTATCAAAGTTAACAAAAGGTAAATTAAAATAATGTACCATATAACTAGACATACTTCGTGTGGCATTAAAAGACTTAAAGCGAGCATCAAAAACTATTCCATTATGTGCTACAGCATTTCTTAAATCCTTAAGTAAATAGATATAGTTCGATAGCAATTTACGATTTGTATCAAATTGGATTCCTATACCTAGACTATGAGATATTCTATCTCTAGCCGCAATAGTAAAGCTAGCTAATAATTTACCAAACTGACCTAACATCATAACTTCAAACAAAGCCCATATAGGAACCTCTGAAGCATGATTGTCATAAAAATGCGTTATTTTAGTATTTCTGGATTTATATTGATCTAATAATATGCTTTGAATCATTTTTTGTAGAAATAACTTGTTTTGTTGAATTTTTTGCTTTTGCTCTCTACCAAGTGTTGTAGGAGAATTATGAAATCCTTCAACAGCTAATCTAAACATATCATTAATATGCTCAGATTGTATAAAATTTAAAACCTCTTCAAGTACAATATTTTTAACGGCAGTTTCTATAAACATTAATTTGCTATATAACAATGACTTAAGCTCACTATCATATCGAATAATCGCTTCAACTTCACGATAATCTTGAATAGCGAGTCGATTAGTAGGTTGTTTAAAAAATCTATAACCTTTATATCCATGAAAATACCCACTATTTCTTAATAGTCGTTTATCGGTCGTTCCTCTAATATCAATACCTTGATTTCGTAAATGTCGCATTAAACCATTTAAAGACTTATAGCTCACAATATACGCCCTCTTCTCCATTTTATACAAACACGAACTAACTATACAATTTAATTATAATCCTCTTAATATAAATTTACTATTTATATATAATGAGATTTATAAATAAAGCACTATGAGTATTCTTCTAAACTCTACCTTTACGGCCTGCGTCCAACGCAGGCCTTTCTCTTCTAGCACATAAAGTTTTTGGAGAGGCAATGGGGACTGCCAAACGCTGACTTTGGCCCTGCGTAGCCTTTCCCCTTTCCCACATAAAGTTTTTAGAGAGGCTGTAGGGGGATTCTAAAAACGACTTTGGCCCTGTTCCGAAGGAACAGACCTGGCCGGTGGAGGCTTTTAGAATCCCCCTACAGCCGTCCTCAAAAAATTTATAAATTTTCCTAGCTTTCACATAAAAATTAGCGTATGATAAATGTAAGTAATATTCTCTATACGGAGCAAGACGCGTATATAATACGACCGCATAATGCAAGACCACGGTCAAAGTAAGGCACTCAACATTTTGGTATTTACCTCAAGGAGGCCATATGGATCCGCAAAGAATTCTGAAAGCATTATCCAATCCACATCGGTTAGATATTATATTGTGGCTAAAGCACCCAGAGCAAGAATTCGGTGTTCAAGTACACTCTAAAACTCTCATCGATTTTCCAAACAGCGTTAGCGTTAAGAGTATTCAAAAACGCTGTGGTGTATCGCAATCGTCTGTATCTACATTTATGACTATGTTAGAGCGTGCAGGCCTTGTGGAATCGCGAAAAATTGACCAATACACCTATTATAGGCGCAATGAAACAGTTATCCGTGAGTTTGGCGAATGGTACAACAAAGAAGTATCCATCCAAGCCGATAATATCGACAAATTGTTGGAAACAGTAACCTTAGACGACACATCCTATCCATCAACAGAGGATAGTTCTATGCTAAATCAACAACAAAGCATAGGCATATCTACTAAGGGACTAGACTATGAAAAAGATAATACCTAAACACAACTCCCTATCATTGCTTTATAGGGAACAATAAAGGAGCTATAGTGCTAGAGGCTAACCTCAGCATTATAGCTCCTTTTAAATTTATTTTTCTGTTTTATCAATTCTCGCTCTTACACGTTTTATTTATCGTTGTGCTTCGTATGCTCTAAATAGTTTAGATAGCAATACAGGCGCTAGTTTTAAAAGATCTGGATTTTCGCAGAAGGATATGCGAAGTTGTGTTTTACCAGGATTGTGTTCGCTATCGGCACCACTGTAGAATCCGTTAAGTGGAGCCATGAGCAATGTATAGTCATTGCCATCATCCAAGGTCACACGGCCGTGTTCAGCACACCAAGCAGCAAATTCTACGCCGTCAAAGCCAGGTTTTGCTACATTGCGTACATCGATAACGAAATAGATGGACGCTTCTGGATTAGAGATAATGAAATCTGGTTCTACCTCTTTGAATCCCTTGTGAAGTTCATAAATCATTTCGCGATAGTAATCACGTTGTTGCTCATACCAGTTATGAAGATCAGCATGGCTTTCATGAGCCAAGGCACCAAAAATATATTGACCAAGCGTATTAGCACTGAGATTCGCCGTATATTCAGCAACAGATTTTTCATAGCACAACGCATTGTCTGTAATGATGGCGCCAATGCGAAGGCCACAAGCATTCCAAACCTTAGAGGCCGTTTCAAGACTGATACGACGACCTTCGATACCTGGTACATCCTTATTCGTCAATGTCCAAATACTAGATGTTTCCTTGCCTTTTTCGTAGGCCAATTCACGATAGGCTTCGTCGGAAATAATCCATAAATTATATTTTACGCACAAAGATGCATATTCAATCAAAGTTTCCTTGCTGAATAGTTGACCAGTTGGATTGTCGTAAGGAATAATCAACAATGCCCCTGGTTTTGTTTCTATAATGCGTTTTTCCACGGTTTCAATGGATGGCAATTCAAATTCGCCATTCTCGTTCAGGCGTCGTTCTACGGTTACCGTTTTACGACCAATGCGATGACCTACCGCATCGTAGTTCGTGTAGGACGGATTGAACATCAATAGAGGACGTTCCTCTTCACCTGCACCGCCACAAACGCCAAGCATGATGATTTCCATCGCCATGGACGCACCATCTGTAACGAGTACATTAAGGCCTGTTGTATCAAAACCTTGGCTACGCAAAATATGCAAGAATGCTTCACGACATTCATCGGTCCCCGTTGTTGGTACATAGGGTACGATGCCTGTACTGAAAGGACTATTTGGTCCGCCTAGCGTAAATAGTCGGCGCTGCATGGCGGGATGCATAGGACGCATAACATTACCAATAGAACCGTTAACCAAAATAGGTGGGTTCTTTCGCTCTAAAAATTTAATTTGCCCCATGCGGATCCCCGACGGCTTGCGAGCCATCATATACGGGGATAAAACCGGTAGTTCCATACAGAATCCAACTCCTCTAAATAAACGCCTTACACAAAAATAAGGCTGTAATACGCATACATTGATATATATAGATACATTCTATTATAGTGCTTTTACAAGAGAAAATCCATAGTTTTATCATTGTAGCTTACAGCCTTATCAGTTTTTTTACTTATGCGATGAATTAGATGGTAACTTCAATACCTAAGCGGAAGTTGCGACCTTGACCTGGCCACCAATCACCTGCATTGCCCCAACGTACGTTAGATTGTTCTGCGTAGTATGTATCAAATAGGTTATTAACGCGACCAAATACAGTCACATTTTCACGTACCCGATAGTTAGCACTGATATCAGTAATCCAATACGTTGTACGAGGGAAGATGTTAGCCGCAGGACCTGGACGGTCGATGACACCGCGAATATCCAAATGAGCATCCCATTTAGCATCGTTGTAATCGAGGCCCGCATTAACTGCATGTTTAGGCACATACCCATCGCGATTTGCTTTGCGAGTTGGTGTAGCATCAATATGAGTATACGTATAGCCAAGGCGTGCGGACAAGTGGTTCGTCAATTGTTTACGCACATCCGCATTGATGCCACGAGCTTTTTCAGTGTCAAAATTGCGATATTGACCTGTAAAGTTTGCTGGATCTGTCATAACCCAACCGATTTTATCCTTCGTACTACGGCTGAAGAAACTAAGATTACTATTCCATGTTTTACCGAATTTGTGGTGTACACCTAAATCAAATTCATGACCTGTTTCCGGTTTCAAATTGCGGTTGCCATTGAAACCATCAAATAATTGGTATGGTGTAGGTGCCAAGAAGTACTCTTTATACGCAGCATACACATTTGTCTTCTCATTTACATCATAGCCAAGGCTGATGGATGGAGATGTATGAGTACCGAAGGAAGAATGATGGTCAACGCGGATACCAGGTGTTACAGTCCACTTAGGAGCAAATTTCCATTCATCTTGAATAAAGTAAGATGTATTCGTAAGCTTCACGCCGCCCATATTAAGCACCTTATCTTGTCTCCAATCAAAGCCGCCTACTACAGTATGGTCTTTTGCTTTATACGTAACTTGATCACCAATACCACGAGTCTTCACATCCGTTAAGTACCCATCATATGTTGTTTTATAATGATTGTTCATCAAGTATAATTGATGGCTCCAGCGATTGCTGATTTTGTTGTTCCAA
>OGHZ01001183.1_pt1 | contig 11653 bp, 5 predicted proteins | sample 1571661 | NCBI WGS metagenome assembly OGHZ01 (sample SAMEA2582040, study PRJEB24529) | metagenome | biome: Human gut stool | place: China | collected 2011 | reverse complement strand
GGGGCCAACCATTTAAAGTGGAGGCGCCCTTTACGCCTACTGGGGACCAACCTACTGCTATACAATCCTTAACAGAAGGGATTGAACGTGGTGAGTGGGCTCAAGTCTTGCTCGGTGCAACTGGTACAGGTAAGACATTTACGATGGCAAAGGTTATCGAGGCGGTACAAAAACCGACCTTGATTATTGCACACAATAAAACATTGGCTGCTCAATTATGTAGCGAGTTTAAAAGTTTCTTCCCTAATAATGCGGTAGAATACTTTGTGTCTTACTATGATTTCTATCAACCAGAAGCATATATTCCTTCAAGTGATACGTACATCGAGAAGGATGCGTCTATCAATGATGAAATCGATAAATTACGACATAGTGCCACTATGAGTCTTTTCGAGCGTCGCGACGTAATCATCGTTGCCTCTGTTAGCTGTATTTACGGCTTAGGTGACCCTGAGGACTACTCTGAACTCGTGTTGTCCTTGCGCTTAGGTCAGACGAAATCTCGCGATGAAATTCTATCTAAACTCGTAGATATTCAATACACGAGAAATGATATGAACTTTATCCGCGGTACCTTCCGTGTACAAGGGGATACTATCGAGATTTTCCCTGCTGCGTATAGTGAAAGAGCCATTCGAGTGGAACTCTTTGGCGATGAAATCGATCGTCTTGTTGAGGTAGATGCTTTAACAGGTGAAGTGATTGCTGAACGCAAGCACGTTGCGGTCTATCCAGCATCTCACTATGTAACTACGAAAGATAAGATGCGTATTGCTGTAGAGCGTATTGAGGCTGAGTTAGAAGAACAGTTAGCTAAGTTGAAAGCTGCTGACCGTCTATTGGAGGCTCAACGTCTTGAACAGCGTACCCGTTACGATATAGAAATGATGCAAGAAATGGGCTATTGCTCAGGCATCGAAAACTATTCCCGCCACATGTCTGAACGTAAGGCTGGAGAGGCACCATACACATTGATAGATTATTTCCCAGATGACTTCCTCATCATGGTGGACGAGTCTCATGTAACCATTCCTCAAGTGCGTGCCATGTACAATGGTGACCGTGCGCGTAAAGAATCACTCATCGAATATGGCTTCCGTCTGCTGTCTGCGCTTGATAATAGACCGCTTCAATTCGATGAGTTCGTGGAGCGTATCAATCAAATCGTTTATGTATCGGCAACGCCTGGTCCATACGAAATGGAAGTACAAACGAATATTGCAGAGCAAATTATTCGTCCTACCGGTCTACTTGATCCATCCATTGAGATTCGTCCTATTAAGGGGCAAATGGATGACTTGCTCGGTGAAATTCATAAGCGTGCTGCTAAGAATGAGCGTGTCCTCGTTACGACCTTAACAAAGAAAATGGCAGAGGACTTAACAGAATTCTTGAAGGAAATGGGCGTCCGTGTTCGATACCTCCATTCGGATATCGTTACTATCGAGCGTGCCGAAATCATCCGTGACTTACGGGCTGGTGTATTCGATGTACTGGTTGGTATTAACTTGCTTCGTGAAGGTCTCGATATGCCAGAGGTTTCTTTAGTGGCTATCTTAGATGCGGATAAGGAAGGTTTCTTACGTTCTGATACAGCTATGATTCAAACAATTGGTCGTGCCGCTCGTAATGTGAATGGTCACGTTATCATGTACGCTGATCGTGTAACAGGCTCTATGCAGCGCGCTATTGATGAAACAGATCGCCGTCGTGCCGTGCAAGAGGCTTATAATATTGAACATAATATTACGCCTAAGTCTGTCTCTAAAGATGTAAAAGAGCTTATTGAGTTGACGAAAATTGAAGAAGATATGGTCACCGATGGAAAGGACTTTTCACCGAAGAAAGGGAAAAAGAAATCCTCTACAACGGGTATGGACCATGGACACGAACCATATGCACAAGATATATCTAGTCCTAAGGTGGCAGATATAACGCCGGAAGAGTTATTCAATAAAATTGAAGAGCTTGATCGTCAAATGAAGGCCGCTGCAAAGCAGCTTGAATTTGAAAAGGCTGCAAAACTTCGCGACCAATTAGGGGAACTACGTCAACAATGGTCTGATATGCATAGTGCAGGTGAAAGCAAGTTAAAAAAGCCTACATCTAGCAAGAGTAAAAAACGTACAAGTCCAAAGAGTAAATCTTAAGTATCAATAACATACATTCATATATTGTAAAAATATTGCCTGAATGTAATAAATCTAATCTATATAGATTGTAAGAAAACACATAGATTATATAGACTATATGTGCGATAATATACATATATTATTTCATGTTAGTAAACAGAGAGATGATGCCATTTGGTATCATCTCTTTAAATAGGGAACATAATGAAAGATCAATTGATAGTAAAAGGTGCGCGTCAGCATAACCTTAAAAATATAAATATAGCCTTACCACGAGATCAGTTTATCGTTTTGACTGGTCTCAGTGGTTCTGGTAAATCGTCCTTAGCATTTGATACGATTTACGCAGAAGGGCAACGACGCTATGTAGAGTCCTTGTCTGCGTATGCTCGTCAATTCTTGGGACAAATGGATAAACCTGATGTAGATTATATTGAAGGCTTATCTCCAGCGATTTCTATCGATCAAAAGACAACAAGCCGCAATCCTCGTTCTACAGTCGGTACTGTAACGGAGATTTACGACTACTTGCGTCTATTATTTGCTCGTGTAGGTCATGCCCACTGTCCAGAATGTGGTAAGCCTATTACACAACAAACGATACAACAAATGACAGATGACGTAATGAGCTTCCCAGAAGGTACTAAGATTTTAGTATTAGCCCCTATGATTCAAGGGAAAAAAGGGGAGCATAAATCTGTCTTTGAACAACTTCGAAAAGAAGGCTTTGTTCGTGCCCGCGTAGATGGCGTTGTACGTACATTAGATGAAGAGATTGTATTAGAGAAAAATAAAAAACATTCCATCGATATCGTAGTAGACCGTCTCGTTGTAAAAGAAGGTATTGAATCTCGCTTAGCAGACTCTATGGAGACCGCATCAAAATGGGCAGAAGGCATCGTAGTGATTCAGGAGGTAGATGGACCTGAACACATGTATAGCCAACACTTTGCATGTCCAGATTGCCATATTTCCTTACCGAAAATTGAGCCACGTATGTTCTCCTTTAACAGTCCATTTGGTGCCTGCCCAGCTTGTTTGGGTATTGGCTCCACTATGGAAGTAGACGAAGAGCGCGTTATTCCAGATGGCTCTATTAGCTTTGCCGATGGTTGTGTGCAAGCATTGAGCTCTAATCCTAATGCATGGTTTATGCGTCAAGTAGAAGGCTTACTAAAAGCTAATGGCTATTCTTTAGATTCTACCTATGATGAATTGCCAAAAGCATTACAGAAGAAGGTTATGTATGGTACGACGGATAAGGTAGCTTTCACGTACGAAAATATGAGAGGTGAAGTAAAGGAATTCTTTACAGAGTACGAAGGTATTTTGCCGATGGTAAAACGCCGTCATAGTGAAGCATCTACCGATTCCATGCGCGAAGAGTTTGAAAAGTTTATGTCCATTAAGCCGTGTACTACTTGTCATGGTGCTCGTCTTAAACCCGAAGTATTAGCGATTACTGTAGGGGATAAGAACATCAATGAAGTAACGCAATTGACCATTAAAGAAGCTCTCGATTTCTTTGGTACGTTACAGCTTACTGAACGTGAAAAAGTGATTGGAGCTCAAATTTTGAAGGAAATCAATGCTCGCCTTGGGTTCCTAAACAATGTAGGCCTCGATTACCTTACCATGAACCGTAGTGCAGGTACTTTGTCTGGTGGTGAAGCGCAGCGTATTCGTTTAGCTACGCAAATCGGCTCTGGTCTCGTCGGTGTATTATATATTCTAGACGAACCGTCTATAGGTCTACATCAACGAGATAATGATCGTCTCATCGATACATTGAAAGGCTTACGAGATTTGGGTAATACATTGCTGGTTGTAGAACATGATGAAGATACGATGCGTGCTGCAGACTATCTCGTAGACATCGGTCCAGGCGCAGGTGAGCATGGCGGTCAAATTATTGCAGCTGGTACTGTAGACGAAGTGATGAAGGTAGAAAACTCCATTACTGGTCAGTACTTGAGTGGCCGTAAGTTTATAGCGCTCCCTGAAGAGCGACGTAAGCCAGGTAAAAACTGCATCGAAATTCGCGGTGCGAAGGAAAATAATTTACAAAATGTAAATGTAAAATTCCCTATCGGCCTATTTAATGTGGTTACCGGTGTCAGCGGTTCTGGTAAGTCTACCTTAATCAATGAAATTCTTTATAAAGGTTTAGCGAATCAGTTGTACCGTTCCTTCCATAAGGTGGGGGATCATAAAGAAATACGTGGTTTAGAACATATTGATAAAATCATCAATATCGACCAAAGCCCTATCGGTCGCACACCTCGCTCTAATCCAGCTACCTATACCGGCGTATTTGATGCTATACGCGAGCTATATAGCCAAACACCAGAGGCTAAGATGCGCGGCTATAAACAAGGTCGCTTTAGCTTTAACGTAAAAGGTGGTCGCTGTGAAGCTTGTCGTGGCGATGGTATTATTAAAATTGAAATGCACTTCTTACCAGATGTATACGTACCTTGTGAGGTATGTAAAGGCGCTCGTTATAACCGTGAAACCTTAGAGGTTAAATACAAAGGCAAATCCATTGCTGATGTATTAGATATGACCGTAGATGATGCAGTAGAATTCTTTAGTGCTATCCCTAAAATTCATCGTAAGATGGTTACCTTACAAGAGGTAGGTCTTGGTTATATCCGTTTAGGTCAAGCTGCCACAACATTATCTGGTGGTGAGGCTCAACGCGTTAAATTAGCTACTGAACTGGCTCGTCGTAGTACAGGAAAAACCCTTTACATCCTTGATGAACCTACTACAGGTCTACATGCTGAAGATATTCGCAAGCTCTTAGATGTACTACAAAAGCTTGTCGATGGTGGAGATACAGTGGTCGTTATTGAACATAACTTAGATGTTATTAAGATGGCGGATCATATCATCGATTTAGGTCCAGAAGGTGGTAATCGTGGTGGTACCATTGTGGCAACGGGCACACCTGAGCAAATTGCCAAGGTAAAAGAAAGTTATACCGGTAAATTCTTAGGCCCTGTATTAGAACAGACTAAGAAATTTATGAAAGCAGCTAAAAATAAGAAATAAAATATTACATTTAGTTTCTATAAAAAATCATAATGGAAATAGAATACATTTTCTAAGCATTTACCATGAACATATCTTAGCGAAGAATGTATTCTATTTCCTTGAAATCTATAAGGAAAGGAGGACATATGCCATCTGAAGAATTACTAGAGAAGGTCAGTCATTTGCCGACTACACCGGGCGTGTATTTATGGCGTGATCAGTACAACCGCATCATCTATGTAGGTAAGGCTATCAATTTGCGAAATCGCGTGCGTTCTTATGTGCGTAACGATGCGAACCGAGCACCTAAGGTTACGGCTATGATGAAGCGTGCTGTCGATGTAGAGATTATCCAAACAAAGACAGAGATGGAAGCTCTCATATTAGAGAATACGCTTATTAAGGAGCACGAGCCTAAGTACAATATTAGGCTTCGCGATGATAAGACCTATCCGTATGTGAAAATCTCTGTTCAAGAGGACTATCCTCGCGTATATATGACACGTCGCCTTGAACGTGATGGGGCTAAGTACTTTGGTCCTTTCACAGATGTTACATCGGTTCATGTGGTGTTGAAATTGATACGTCAATATTACCCACTGCGCACATGTAAGTCTATGAAGGTAGAGCGGCCATGTTTGCAATACCATATGCATTATTGTGAAGCGCCGTGCTTTAACAAAATATCTATACCGGACTATCGGAAGTACATCGATGAAATCATAGAGCTCTTTGAAGGAAAGCCTATACCATTGTTGAAGGAAATCAAAGAGAAGATGGAACTAGCTGCAGAAGACTTACGATTTGAAGATGCAGCACGGTATCGAGATCAGTTGAGCAGCATTGAAAAAATACAAGAAAAGCAACGTATGGTTACACAACGGGGAGACTTAGATGTATTAGGGATTGCTGTTGATACATCTATGGCCTGTGTACAGCTATTATTCATCCGTGGTGGACGACTATTAGGTCGTGAGAACTATTTTGTTCAACATGATGGAGACAGTCCAGAAACGATTATGACGGACTTTATCAAGCAATACTATGGGGATACGAACTTCATTCCGAAGGAATTATTATTGCCTATGGATAGTTCTGATAGAGACTTATTGAGTGAATGGTTTACACAGCTCAAAGGGCAGAATGTAGAGGTATCTGTGCCTCAGCGTGGCTATAAGATGGACATGATCAAGATGGCTCATGAGAATGCAGAAACCTTCCTTGAAGAACGACGTCGTCAATGGCAGTACCAAATCGATAAGACTGGTGGGGCCGTTAAGAAATTAGCGGAAGTCTTAGACTTGCCGCGATTACCAGAACGCATGGAGTGTTTCGATATTTCCCATACGCAAGGGTCTGAAACTGTGGCGTCTATGGTTGTCTTTGAAGGTGGTAAGCCGGCGAAGAAGGAATATCGTCGCTTTAAGTTAAAGACTACGCAAGGTAAGCCAGATGACTTCAAATCCATGGCAGAAATCATGGAACGTCGTTACGGTAATGAAACAGATTGGCCTATGCCTGACCTTATTATCATCGATGGTGGTAAAGGGCAGCTCAATGCAGCATTGCCGTTAATACGTGCTGTAGGTGTTACCGATGTGCCTGTTATCTCCTTGGCTAAACGCATTGAAGAGGTCTTTGTAGAAGGGCAATCTGAAAGTATCATTTTGAGCCATCATACGCCAGAGCTTCAATTACTGCAACAAATACGTGATGAAGCCCATCGATTTGCCATCACATATCATCGCAAATTGCGAGGTAAACGTAACTTAGAGTCTATTTTAGATCATATCGAAGGAATTGGTCCTAAACGCCGCAAAGCATTATGGGCGCATTTTAATAGTTTAGAGGCTATGAAAGAAGCATCTATTGATGAGCTTTCAAAGGTAGACTCTATGAACTATAAAACGGCAGAAGCATTATATAATTTCTTCCGTATGTCCAAAGTAGAAAAACAAGATATATTGAAATAAAAAAGAGCATCTTACATAAGATGCTCTTTTACTGTATTAATTGTTATTTAGTTTTGTCTACGTTGAATGTACCAAGTACGCCAGGTGAATAATATACCCGCTACTAGTACGCTAGAGAGTAAGCCAATCCATACGCCAAATGGTCCATAATTAGGATTTTTGGCGAGAATATAGGCCGTAGGGAAGCATACGCCCCAATAGGAAACGAGGGAAATATAAAGAACTACTTTGACATCCTTATAAGCCCTCAATATACCTTGCAATGGGGTACCTATGGCATCGATAGCAGAGAAGAATACACCGTATCCAAGGAAGCTGTAGATAAGCTTGTATACTTCATCATCATTTGTAAAGAGATCTGCAATAGCGTCCATATTAGTAAACGTAAATGTACAAATCATGATAGCCAATACAATGGCTAAGATGCGAGAAATATAAGAGTACTGGATAGCCTCTTGTTTACGACCTGCCCCAAGTTCATAAGCAACTGCAATGGTAGAGGCCATAGCGATACTAAGAGGTAAACAGTAGAATACATTGGTAAAGGAAATAACAGATTGATGAGCAGCTACGACGGCGGATCCAAAGTGAACCATCAAGAGTCCAGCAATGCTAAAAATACTAGCTTCTAAGAAGATGGAAAAGCCAATAGGAATACCTATATGTAGCTGTTCGCGAATGTAGTGAAAACTTGGTTTACTGAAGTCTTTAAAGATACGATATCCCTTTAGCTTTGGATGTAATAGTAATACTAAGCTAAAGAGAATAAAGTTAGTCCAACAAGCACCGGCTATACCATAGCCAGCACCGACACCACCGATCTCTGGAAATCCGAAATGCCCAAAGATGAGTGCGTAGTTCAAAAATACGTTCACAATAAAGCTAGTAAATACGATGGCCATAGAATAATGTGTTAATCCATGACTGTCGACTGTATTGCGCAATGTATTAACCCAAAGTAGTGGGAATAGACCTATAGCAAATGCTTTCAGGTAACTAATACATACCTCAGCTGCAGCAGGTTCCAGATTTAATGCTGTCAGAAGAGGACGTAGGCCTAAGAGACCAATTATTAAAATGATACATGCTAGGCCTGTACCGATATAAAGACCTTGATAAAAGATTGTTGCAATATCATCGGTTTTCTTAGCTCCCAATAGCTGAGAAATAATTGGAGTGATACCCATTAAAGTTCCTTGTGCAAAGATATAGAAGAGGAGCCATATATTATACCCCGTAGCAACTCCAGCTAAATCTATTGTACTATATTGTCCCGTTAAAAAGATGGCTATAAATGTACCACCTATAAGGGAAAATTGCGTTATGCACATAGGAGTAAATAGCTTAATGAACAACCATAACTTTTGTAATATAGAATATGTTTGATACATACTTACCTCCCTTAGTAATGATAATTATACGATACCATAAAGTAGCTTAATTTAATAGATAAATTCCTTAGTAATTGGGAATTAAATGTATATTATTTCGCACATTATGACTAAGGTTTTCATGTATTATAAAACTTGTATTTGTAGAGTTATATTTCTCTATTTACGATGAATGGAGTATGCTAAAAATGAATATATATTTTGTAAATTGAATTTTACACTACTGAACTATATCGATTATAATATATATACTATAGTTATATTCTAAGGAGGATACATTGGACATCTTATCTATTCAAGGTTTATTGGCGATGCTTCAGATCATCGTTATCGATATCTTACTCGCTGGCGATAATGCCATTGTAATTGGTATGGCTGCTCGTAATTTACCGGCCCATTTGCAAAAGAAAGCAATCTTCTGGGGCACAGCGGGGGCTATTATTTTACGTCTTGTTATGGCATTCCTATTTGTAGAGGCGTTGAACAATATTCCGGCTCTTCGTCTAGTAGGTGGTATCCTTCTGTTATGGATTGGTTACAAACTCGTTGCTGATGATGAAAGCGAGCATAATATCGAAGCTAAGGATAACTTACGTGCGGCTATTACAACAATTGTAATTGCAGATGGTATTATGGGCATTGATAATGTTATCGGTGTTGTTGGTGCTGCAGGCGGCCATATGACAATGGTGGTTATTGGTATGTTGATTACCGTACCAATTATCATTTATGGTAGTACTTTGTTTGTGAAAATTATCGAACGTTTCCCAATTATCCTATACGCTGGCGGTGGTATCCTTGGATGGGTAGGTGCTGGCATGGCAGTAGAGGATACATTGATTGCTCATACAGTGGAACCATATGCATTGTATATTAAAATCGCTGCAGTAATCCTCGTAGTTGGTGCATCTTTGTTAGCTAAAAAACTTAAGAAATAACACAATATATCTCTTCTCCTAGTCATAGGAGGAGAGATTTTTTATGTACACTATTAGCTCTATAGTAGATGAGAAAATAGAAGATTTATGGTATAGTTAAGGGATAGTTATTGAATTAGTAGACTGAATTGAGGTACGTACAGAATGGAATTTTTAGAAGTTGCCACGTGGGTAACCATTGGTAAAATTATTTTGATTGATATTTTATTAGCTGGCGATAATGCTGTAGTAATTGGTATGGCAGCTGGTAAATTAGCTCCAGAACTACAAAAGAAAGCTGTTATTTGGGGTACAGTAGGTGCCATTGTCATGCGCCTTGTATTTGCTACCCTTTTAGTAGAGGCGCTTACTTTAATTCCTCTTATCCACTTAGGTGGTGGCTTTGTACTTGTATGGATTGCCATTCAATTATTAAAAGGTGGAGATGAAGATGCACATATTGAGGCTAAGAATTCATTAATGGGTGCTATTTGGACGATTATTGTAGCCGACGCTATGATGAGTATTGATAATGTCATCGGTGTAGTAGGAGCCGCTAAAGGTCATTTAGAGCTTGTTATTGCAGGTATGTTAATTACTGTTCCAATTATCGTATTTTGCTCTACATTATTTGCTCGAATTATTAATAAATTCCCTGCCATTCTTTGGGCAGGTGGCGCACTCCTTGGCTGGGTTGCCGGTGAAATGATCGTGGAAGATCCACTTCTTATGCCATATATTCAAGGTGAAGAATTACTTGTGAAATTTGGTACTGTATTCTTCGTACTCATTGTGACTGGTATGATTAAAATTTGGAAGAAAAGAGACGCGTAATGAACGGTACAGGTCGTACATCTCGTAAACATAAATCGAAACAACAGAATAGAAGAGGGGCTCGTTCTAATCAAGGCCAGAACACTAGTGGTACAGTATCTAAAAAGCAACAAGCTATACTCAATGCACCTGTTAAACTAGGTGATGAAGTGCTTGTTACAATTCATGGTATTGGTAGCAGCGGTGAAGGGGTAGGTCGTGTAGATGACTTTACTGTCTTTGTGCCTTTTGCCTTACCAGGAGAAACTGTAAGAGTAGCTATTAATATGGTTAAAAAAACCTATGCTACAGGGCGCCTCTTAGAAATTGTTACAATGGCTCCCAATCGTATCGATGCAAGTTGTGATCTTTATGGATTCTGTGGAGGCTGCCAACTACAGCACATTACCTATGAAGGTCAGCTTTCACTAAAAACACAAAAGGTGAAGGACGTTATCGAACGCATTGGTCATCAAAATCCAGACCTTGTAAAACCAGCATTAGGCCCTAAAGAACCTTGGGCATATCGCAATAAAATGCAAATGCCTGTAGGTGGTACTAAAGGCGATATCCAAATGGGATTTTATGCGATGGGATCTCACGATATCGTGCAAGGTACAAACTGTCCTATTCAAGATGAAGGGAATAATATTATTGCTCAAGCTTGTTATCAGCTTGCTAAAGAATTTGACATTGAACCGTATGATGAACATACAGGAAAAGGTATACTACGCCATGTAATCGGTCGTATTGGACAATCTGGATGGATGATTATCCTTGTAACTGCTACAGATTACTTACCACACCAAGAAAAGTGGGTAGAAAAATTAACAGAACGAATTCCTCAAGTAGAAACTATCGTTCATAATGTGAACGGTAAGCGTACTAATGTTATCTTAGGCTCCCAAAATAATATCCTCTATGGGGATGGGACGATTACAGACCATATTAAGGACTTACAGTTTACATTGTCCCCACATTCATTCTTCCAAGTTAATCCAGAACAAACTACAGTACTTTACGACCAAGCTCTTGAGTATGCGGACCTTAAAGGTGATGAAACCGTTATCGATGCGTACTGTGGTACAGGTACTATTTCATTGTTCTTGGCCCATAAGGCAAAACATGTAATAGGTATTGAAATCGTAGAACCAGCTATTATTAACGCTCGTGAAAATGCCCAACGCAATGGCTATGATAATACAGAATTCATCGTCGGTGATGCAGCTGTAGAAATGCCAAAACTTTACAAAGCGGGCGTACGACCAGATGTCATCGTATTCGATCCAATCCGTGCAGGCTGTAAAGAAGAAGTACTAACCTCTGCAGCAGGCATGGAACCAAAACGCATTGTCTACGTATCCTGTAACCCAGCCACCATGGCGCGA
>OGHZ01001172.1_pt1 | contig 11771 bp, 10 predicted proteins | sample 1571661 | NCBI WGS metagenome assembly OGHZ01 (sample SAMEA2582040, study PRJEB24529) | metagenome | biome: Human gut stool | place: China | collected 2011 | reverse complement strand
GGATTTTGAAGATAAACTCAAAAAAGGAGATAACCTAATTCTCACTGCGTTCGGAGCAGGATTTGCCTGGGGAGCCATTTATATAAAATGGGGATATGATGGGAAAAAAAATAAAAACGTTTATTGAAAGTCTTACTTTTCAAAAACTTTCAGCAACGACAGTCTATCCTCCTCATTTTTTACCCTAAGATAGCTCCTGTAACTGCTGAATCCCGCCATCAACACCAAATCTATATTGTCTTTCTCCGAGTTTAAGGGCGACAAGCGGAGCCGGTCGAGATGATACAGCCTGCAACGGTTAATCAGACGGCAGAAATTCATGTTATATTCTTTATTGATAAAGCCCGAAATGTAGCTCCGGTTGGTATGCAACCCGGCGGCAAGGTCTGTAATCCGCAGGTTGGGATTGAGATAAGGTTTCTTTTCACGCAGGTAGTGCTCGAATTGTTTACGGCTGATAAAGGAAACTTTGGCAGCCGTATCCTCTTTTACATCTTCCGGTTGGATGATGAGGTAATTGTCGTTGAGCAGATTGTAGCAAAGAATCAGGTAGTTGATAAAATACGGCAGCGTTCCCACCCATGCAAAATAGCTGAACGAAATAGTGGGTATGCGGAATAACAATCCCGCCAGAGGAACCGGAACGGTAATCAAAATAAGCGCTTGTATGACCGCCAGCCAGGCGAGGGATGCATTATAGGCATCCGAGGAATAGTTCACGATGAACTTCCTGTAACGGCGTATGTTCCGCAGGTTCAAAAAAGGATAAAGCGTATTGTAAACTATAAAAACAGTGGTTGTCAATACATACATTATCCTGAACCACAAATTGGGTTCATCGGCGCTTGCTTCTGAAAAGATCACCGCCCGCTGCTGTTCCACCGGGACTATCATGTCGCTTATTATCGAAATGAGGGTAAAGAGAAGCGGAATTATCAGATGCAGGCGGTTGAGTTTGCGACGCTCACCGGTATTTGTTATGATGGAAACAAACCTATATATCATTACCTGGTCGAGCATGAGCGTGAACAGGAACACAGTATAGTAGGACGCAAAGAGGCGGGGACTGATAGAATAAAACACCATACCCAACCATCCGAGAGAAGTAATAAGATAGGTTAATGCCAGGAAGAGGCGCAGCCTCTTCTCCTGCACGTTATGCCTGCGTGCAACTGCATCCATCAGCATCATAATCATGCACACCAAAGCGCATACGATAGGAGCTGAAAAGGCGAAAGCGTCTATCTGGTCTATGTTTATCATTCCGTATCTCCTTTCTTTTTGTCTGTTTCGTTCTTTTGTTCAGCGTCTTCCCTTTCAGCGGCGGCGGCACGCGAATAATTGCGGAAATCCTTGAATCCTGCCTTGTCAAGCAGGGAACTGATACTTTTCCCCTGTCCGTCAGGTTGTGAACGGAGCTTTTCAAGCTCTTTGAGCCGCAGGCGGTTCAGGTATCGGTTGAAGTTCACGCCGTATGTCCGGTTTATAAATGCCGAAAGTGTGGTGCGGTTTATATCGAGCGCTTCCACCAGATCGGTAATCTTGTAATCCGGATTCAGGTAGGGCTTCTCATTGCGGATGAAACTCTCGAACCTGCGTCGGTTGAGTTTGCCGGAATGTTGCTTACGCGGAGCCTTAGCCTTCTCTTTGGTTTCCACAGCCTGCTCTTCTGTTTGTGGCACATGCTTCTTTGTTGCTTGGGGTTGCTTGGGTGTTTTTTCAGTAATGATATAAGGTACGTAATCCCGACGCATGACGTGGTATGCGAGCAAGACATGCTGCATGGCAATGCTTAATGCCACTATCAGTGTCCATATGGAAGAATAAAACTCTACACGTTTCATAAGGAAGGTGGGCAATACAGACGAAAATAGCGAAGCCAGGGATATTCCGATAATAAACAAGACCCAATTCGCAGGCCTGTGCACAATCGCCTTATTCCCTGTGGCCCTTTTATAATAAACGGCTAATACCCCGATGGCAAACAGATAATAGGTAAGTCCGAAAACGACCCGGAACAAGGGTTTTAATGTGTAAAAGCGGGCAAAAGCCTCATATCCGGCAGGAACTATTTCCGCTCTTCCCCTGACAATTTCCAACTGCACATCAAAAGGTACGGATAATGACCATATTAACGTAACCATCGCCAGTATGCCGGGCAATACATAATGGAGCAGGGAGAAATTCTCCGGGTAAGGAAACGGATAATCCGAAAAAAGAAGATGGCAGGCAAAATAAAGGATAAGAGGCATACGATATTCAACCAGGTGAACAATACAGGACTGAACGCGTAACAAATTGTTATAAACCAAGCGATGCCCGAAATGGAAAAATAAAAGAGGACAATTCTTTTTAATCGCCTTTCTTCCCGTTTCAGGCAGTCCTGAAGCGAGAAAGCAACCAATATTCCGCTGGCAATAGCCGAAAAGAATGGAATAAGAGGTATTATCGCGGTTACGTATATTGATGAAATATCCACCTTCCCAATATATGGTATTTTTATCATAAATCCTCATTTTCAAGGTGAAAAACGTAAAAATATACCTTTTGGTAAGCCTTTTACGATTTGTCCTAATGAAAAGTGCCTTTAGGACAAATTGTAAAAAGCAGATTTTGTTGAATTGTCACCTGCCCTATTGGGTATTCACATACTTTTGTGTAATGTGGTAAAAAATAAAGATCACCAAGAGTGTTTGAATGTGATAATAATTCTATTAAAACATAAAACTTAATGTACAAACCTATGAAACATTTACACAAAATTCTATCGGTTCTCTTGCTCTGGGGAGTTTCGTTATGCGAAATTTCCCATGCACGGGCGTCTGAAACTGCCGGGGCAGATACAGTTGTCAGCTTCCGTTTTCTTCCGGGTGAAAACATGTTTACCCGCGCGGGCAACGAGGCGGAACTGGAACGGCTCTATGTGCTGATTGACTGTCACAAGGCAGAGATAGCAGCGGGCAGGATGCCCGTATATGTGGACGGCTATTGCGCTTCGCAGCCAACTGCCAAAGAGAATCTGAACACGGCATTTATCCGTGCCAACCGGGTAAAGTCGGAACTTATCACCCGGAAAGGACTGAAGGAAACGGATTTCGTGACCGCTAATTATGCGCGTGCGTACCATAATAATAAGGATATGGTGGTGGTGACACTCCGTATTCCTTCGGCTAAGGCTACGACGGAGACGACGCCCGCCAAAGAAGAAGTAGAACGGGAAGAACTCCGGCAAAAACAAGTAACCGTGGAACCGGAAACGAAGCCCGGATTGCAACAGGCAACCGTAAAGAAAGACCCCGTCGCCGAGAAGCAACCTGAAGCCAACAGGAATGTGGAACAACAGCCTGCGCCCTTCGCAGAGCGATTGACGTCAGAGCCGGAGCAACCCTACCGTTTTGCCGTCCGCACCAATGTGTTGTATGACGCCTTCCTGCTTCCCACGCTCGGCGTAGAATGGCGGGTGAACCGTGACCTAGGCGTAAAGCTGGACGGCAGTCTCTCGTGGTGGGGCGGTGAATATGGCAAAGTACAGAAGATGTGGCTCGTCAACCCCGAAGTGCGCTGGTACCTTTTGGATAAAAAGCGTTTTTATGTAGGCGTATCGGGCAGCTATGGGGAGTATAATATATATAAGTATATGTTGGGCGGTATTGTTTCAAAGGATACTGGCTATCAGGGAAAGCTGTGGAATGCGGGATTGACCGCAGGCTACCAGCTCTATCTGTCCCGCGACTTCTCCATTGACTTTAACCTCGGTCTGGGCTATACCCGTTCCGAATACGACAGCTTCGGGATGACCGACGGCGTGCGTGTCTATAAGGAACGGAACAAGAGCAAGCACTTTTGGGGACCCACGCAGGCAGGAATCAGCCTCGTGTGGACTATCGGTAGCAAATAAGTAGAACTATAAAAATACGGTATATGAAAATTATAATTGCATTAATTTGTGTCTGGGCTACCCTGTTCCTTGCGGGTTGCGACGTGAAGGACCCGATTTACAACACTCCGCACCCCGACCACGGCACCGTGCCCCTCACCACCGACTGGAGCGACATCGGTACAGGCCTGCCCACTCCCGAAAGCTATACGGTAACAGCCACCCGCGACGGCTCCGCTACTGCCGGCTACACCGCCACGCTCACGGGCGTCACCAACCGCCTCGACCACCTCTTCGAGCCGGGCGCGTACCGCTTTTGCGTCTACAACACGGCGGAGCATATCACCGTGAGCGGCACCGTGGCCACCGTCGCCGGGGCTTCGGGCAACGTGGACGGTGCGGGACAGTTCGTGCAGGAGATGCCGGGCTGGCTGTTTACGGACGTCGTGGACGCCACGATAGAGAAAGACACGAAATACGCGGTGACCGCCGTGATGAAACAGCAAGTACGCCAACTAACACTCATCATTGAGCCGACAGGCGGCAGCACGAACCGAATAGAGCACATCGAAGGTTACCTTTCGGGGGCGGCCTCGACGCTCGATTTCGATAACGGCACGCACTCCGCGCCCGCGAACGTAGAATTGCAGTTCACCAAAATCACCGAAGGCGCAGATGCCGGGAAATATGCAGCCACCGTGCGCCTGCTCGGTGTGGCGGGGGCGCGGCAGAAGCTGAACGCCCTGATCTGCTATACGGACGACACCCCCAAAGCTACAGACCTCACGAGCGACCTCACCACGAAGCTTGCCGCCTTCAACGCCGACAAGCGAACACCCCTTACTCTGGGCGGTAAAGTAGTGGAGACACCCACGGAAGCGGGATTCGGCGCGACCATTACGGATTGGATACCCGTTTCGGGTAGCGGAACGGCAGACTAAATACAAAATCAAGCAAATAGTTATCAATTTAAAGAGATTAATATAAAAATGACCATAATGAAAAAGTTGATTTTACCAGCAGCATTAATCACCGTATGCGCGGTTATTGTAGTTATTGTATCATGCGAGAAGGATAATATGCTCATAAAAGACGGCGCGGTCCGTTTCACTTCGGAAGGTACCACAGCTACGCAAACGCGCGTAGCTATCGACCCGCAAGATAAAAGCGTTTGGGAAAAAGCCGATCCCGTGGGAATCTATATGGTGAAACACGGCACAAGTGACGTGTTGGATAACGCGGAGAATATGAAATATACTGCTTCGGAAGCCGGGTTGTCAACCTCATTTGCTCCTGCGGGACAAGCGATTTATTACCCTTTGGATGAAACGGGAAAAGTGGATTTCATAGCTTACCATCCTTATCGGGCAACGGTGTCCGACTTTATTTATCCGGTAGATGTATCCAATCAGGCATCGCAGACAGGCATCGACCTGATGTGGGCGGCAGCCGACAAGCAGGGGACAGGATACAGCAAAGAGGATGGCAGGAACAACACATCCGTGGATTTGGCTTTTGACCATCAACTGGCGAAACTGAGAATGAATGTAACGAAAGACTCCAATGTACCGGGTGAGATTGTCAAGGTGAGCATCAACGGCATGAATACTACCGCCAGCTTCGACCTCAAGGGTTCGGGCGGCTTTACCGGTATGGGCAACGCGAAATCCTTTGAAGCATGCACCGTAACCGCCGGTTCCGTTTACGAAGCCATCCTGCTCCCTGTCGGTCCCCTCGACGCGACGCATACGGTGACGTTCACCACCGACCAAAACGAAACCTATACGTGGAGTATGTATAAGCAGATAGCAGAATTGAAAACCGGCAAGATATATACGTATGATATCACCGTGGCAAAATATATAATAGAGGTTACCGGAAACATCAACAGTTGGACGGTAGGCGCTACAGGAATCGGTAATGCCGAATAACAATCACTTAAAAATAAAAGAATTATGTTACGAAGAATAATTTATGCACTCATTCCCGCGGTTATATCCCTTTTCCTGTTTGCCTCATGCAGCAAGGACGATATGCCGGGAACAGAACCGGAGCAAACGATTTCTCCGCAAAAGATACGTTTCAACATGGCTTATGCCACGCCGGACAACGGTGCAATCGGCACGCGCGTCGCCGTAAGTACGGATGGGCACTATACCAATACGTGGCAGGAGGGTGACGTGGTAGGTGTCATGATCATAGACGATAAGAGGGGCTATAGCAACATTAACAGAAACCTTGCACAAAACATGCCGATGACGTATAAAGGCGGACGTTGGGAATATGAACTGCCGGATACCTGCACCTATTATCCCAAAGATGGAACGTTGAGTTTCATTGCCTATTTTCCCTATATGGTGGAACTCTTCAATTTTTCTTATATAGATATTAGTTTAACAAGTTTGGAAGATTCCAAATACATGCATCTCCTGTATGCCAAAACGACGGGAGTTCCTAATACCTCCGAACCCGTAACCCTCGAATTTTCTCCGTTACAGGCATGTATAGAACTGTCGGTGAAGGGAGTAAACGACCAGATTATCGCCGAGCTCCATGGGTGTGACATCGACTTCAGATTCTATGTGGAAACGGGAGAGGTAAAGGGTAATGACAGGATAAAGTCTATGAAACTACCCCGTCTGGAGCAGCCCGGCGATGCGGATTATGCGACACGCTATACCTACCGGGCGTTTCTTTACCCGCAGACGATAGCTGCCGGAACGGAATTGTTCCTGTTTAAGGACGCCGGGGGTAAGCAATGGACTTACCGTACGACAGAAGAAATAAAGCTGGAAGCCGGACAAGTGAAACCTTTTGAAATTACCCTGAAGCCCAAATAGATTGCAAACAACGCGACCCTCACCGGAATGGTCCTTTCTACCCGACGGAGGGGCCTTTTATTCGGATTCTGTGATGGTTTGGTTGTAGGGTACGGGAAGGTCGAAGCAGCAGGCGCATGCCTCGTGAAACAGAACGAATATAAACCATGAAAGATATGAAAATTACAATTACATTACTTTGCATCTGTGCGACCCTGTTCCTTGCAGGTTGCGATGTAAAAGACCCGATTTACAACACGCCGCATCCCGACAAAGGAGCCATCGTGATAACCGCTGACTGGACACAGCGGGGCGAAGGTATAGCCACTCCCGCGAAATACATCACGGAAGCGGCGGGAACCTCTTTCACCCTGCATGAACCGGTTGCAGCGCTGGCCGGGTTGTTCGTGCCGGAACGGACGGAGCTGCTCGGTTACAACCCTGCAGCACACGTTACGGTTAAGGACGGTGTGGCAACAGTGGACAACGACCCGGACAATGCCGGGATGCAACACCCTGACCCGGGCGTATTGCTGGGTGGTACGGTGACAGCGGATGTCGTGGCGGACGATACGGTAAGCGTCGTGTTGCCCATGCGGCAACTCTTCCGGAAGATAGCGTTCGAGGTGGCTATTAACGGTGGAGACAGCAGGCGCATTGTCGGTATCGAAGCCCGGCTGGAAGGAGTGGCGCCGTCCGTCGATCTGCGCACGGGCGAAGTGACGGGCAGCGCGGCTGCCGTGTCGGTTCCTTTTGTCCTGTCGGCAGAAAAACTGACCGGCACCGTGTGGGTTCCGGGGATGATTCCGGGCGCGGTGCAGCGTATGGTCGTGGCACTCACCTTCATGGATGGCATGAAAGACACGGTGGAAACCGATTTCAGCGAAATGTTCAAGGATTTCAATACCGACAAGCTCCATCCCATGCGCCTTACCGGTGATGTATATGCGCCGGTAAATTCCGAAACGGGCGGCACGATTATCGGCTGGACGGAAACAAGCGGCGGTGACGTAAATGCCGGAATGGAATAATCGATAAACAATCATAAACTATAAACTAAAAACAAATAGCAGATGAAACAATTCACACCAACCCGGCTTTTCGCTGTCACGTCCGTGGTAGCAGCCATGCTCGCCGCAGGATGCAGCGAGGAGAACAATGAACCCTCCGGCAACGCGTCGAACGCAGCCATTGTCACCGCCTCGATCGGCAAGACAGACAACGTGGTGTCCTCCCGCGCCGCAAACACGGTATGGGATGTCGATGACTGTATCGGCATTTCCACCTCTTCCGTGAATGGGAAGACAAACTATGTCAATATCCGCTACAAGACCAACGGCAGTGTGTTCAGCCCCGTACCCGGTGCGGCGGGCGAAGACAACACCATCTACTTTCAGGACAAGTCCCCCACGACCTTCACCGCTTACTACCCCTACGAGGGCGCGAACGGCACCAAGCCCGGCAGCGACGGCATCATCATGAAAAACCTCACCGTCGCCGACCAGAGCCCGGAGAACCTGCCCGCCATCGACTACCTCTGGGCGCAACAGACAGCCCAAAGTAGCGACCCGAAGGTCGATTTCCGGTTTTCACACCGTATGAGCCGCCTCATCCTGAACTTCAAGGCGGGTGCCGGAACAGCGCTCCCGAACGGGCTGACCTACACCCTCACCCAACTGGCAACGGAGGGAACCTTCGACACCTCCACCGGTGAAGCCAAAGCCACAGGCACGGTGTCCAAACTCGAAAACCTGCCCACCTCCACCATCGGGAGACAGATCACAGGCATCGCCATCCTCTGGCCGCAGGCGGTAAGTTCCATGCACCTGCAACTGAAGCTGGGCGATAACACCTTCGGCGCCGCGCTCACTTTCCCGGCCGGCACGGCAGGCGAAGCCCTTGCCCCCTCCACCTCCTATACCTTTAATGTGACCGTGGAGCGCACCCACATCACAGTTGGCCAAGCCGATATTGATGACTGGACAAGCGGCGGCAGCAAGGACATCACCCTGCAGGAAGCCCGCACCCTGACCTTCGACCCCAACGGCGGCAGCGGCACGATAGCGGGCGACAAAGTCTTTGAAAGCGCTGCGGTACTCCTGCCCGACGACAACGGTCTGACACCCCCAAGCGGCAAAACCTTTGTGGGATGGAACACCCTGCCCGGAGGCGGAGGCGAGTTTTATGCTGCGGGCAGCACGCTGACGATGCCTGCCGGAGACTTCACCCTCTATGCCCTGTGGTCGGGCGACGGCTCCAACAAAAACAAGCCGATTCTTATCACGGATGCGCAGGGGATGAAGGACATCGGGGCGAGTCACGATAGTATGGGGAAGCATTACCGCCTCTGCAACGATCTGGTGCTCAATGACTGGGAGGCTATCTATTACGACTATGGAGGCGGTCAAGGTGAGCCTTTCTCGGGAACATTCGATGGCGGAGGGCATACCGTTACTCTCAATGGGGTGAAGCCCATACGGGCACAATTCCATAGCATCGGTACCAAGTACGGTTACTTTATTTCTCTCTTTGCCTATATTGAAGGAGAAGTGCGCCGCCTGCGGGTGGACGGGCAGATAACGGTAGACGGCACGGATGAAAACGCAACTTACCATGCGGGAGGAATCTGCGGGTATAACAACCACGACACCGTTACCGATTGCATCTCCAACGTTACGGTGACTGCAACGGGAAAGATGTATAGGCTTAATGCCGGAAGCATCGCGGGATTTAATCAGAGTTATATCTTTAATTGTTATGCCACCGGAAAGATAGAAAGTACGGCTACTACCCAGTTCGTCTCTTTGGGAGGCATTGCAGGATCTAGCAACAACCGTATAGCCAACTGCGCCGCACTCAACAGCAATATATCAGGCAAGGATGGGCAGATGAATACTTACATCCACCGTATTACAGGAAGCACTGGCGGTAACATAGTCAACAGCTATGCCTCGGCAATACTGTCCGCTTCCGGAGATAAAGGACTCAATAAACCGGACGGCAAGGATTGCGATGCCAAGCCCGCCGCCTCGTGGTGGATGAAAGCGGGTAGATGGGCGAATAGCTACACGCTTCCCTCCGGCGGCGAGTACCCCCTTAACCCTTGGAATTTCACCACCACCTGGGAAGTCACCGACGGCAACCTGCCCGTGCTCCGTCGCAAGTAGCCGCGCCCGCCATTCATCAAGAACAAGAAATAAAAGCATAAGAGAACATGAAGATACACAACCATACCCTCCCGAAAGCCATCCGGCGGCACAGCATCCGCCGGTGGCTTGCCACGGCGACAACGCTGACGGCAATGCTGACGGTGACACTGGCAACCCTCACGGGGTGCAGCGCGGACAACGATCCGGAAACAGCTACCGGCGGTGACGGCACCTCCGTCACCTTCGGCGCCACCATCGCCGCACGCGAAGGGCACGACACCGGCAATGCTCCCGCTTCACGTGCCATCCCCGACGGAACCTTCGAGGAAGGCGACCAGATTCTCGTCCACATGGACGGCAAGCGGAAAGCCTTCATTTACAGCACAGCCCAAGGCTTTGTGCACGCCCCCAACTATCCCGGCACGAACGTCGATCACACACCTCCCGTATGGAAAAGCGGGGAAGCCGAAAAAAGTGTCCTTGCTTACGGTACCACGGCCTGTATCTTTTTTACAGCGGACATGGAGTACGAATACAAAGCCAGTGTACGTACAGTACAGAATGATGACCGTGAGTATAAGCATAGCGATTATGTCTATACCGCACAGACACTCTACCGCAGCAATCCCGCGCTTAGTTTCCGCCACGGCATGGCGCGCGTCGTCCTCCGGTTGCGTTCCGGCGGCTCCCTCACGGATGAGGACGTGGCAGGCGCCACCGTGCTGCTGGGCGACAAGAACCTTTTTACAATAGCGGACATCGACCCGCAGACCGGGACATTGACAGCCCATAAGCCTGAATCTAATGAGTTGGGACCGCAAACCATCACGCCCCACCGTTGTGCCGCCCCCCCCCGCGGGCTACGCCGTGGCTTATGAAGCCCTGCTGCCCCCGCAGGACGTAAGCAGGAAAGAGTTCATCCAAGTCCGGCTCTCCGATGGCACTGAACTGGGCTATATAGCGGAAAGCGGCAGCATGCTGGAAGGCGGACACGAATATATCTATAATGTGACCGTGGATGCTGCCCAACAAGTGCCGGCAAAAAATATATCTTATAGCATAACACGACACGTACATCGTCCGACATCGCAAACGACGGAGTGATATGCGGGAAGATGAAAGGAAGATGAAAAAAAGAAATAGAAAGAAGGCACGTATCTGAAACTTGTAAGAAAAAGTAATATATTGACTGGAAAAATGCTGATAACAATATTTATAAATGGGCAGAAGAAGTTTCTGTGGATCAGTTGTAATTCCTGGGGGATTTGGTTCAGGACAACCATATCCCTAAAAATTGATTCATTCCTGCACGGAAATGAGCAAAATCATGCGATTTTCTCTCTACTATAAAGTTGAAAAAGTGTATAAGTATCTGCAACTGCAACGAAATGGCTTTAATACACTAATAGATAATCAGTTACAGCGTGGCAGATACTGTGGCAGATGGTGGCAGATACCCTTTATCTGCCACACTGTATAAACAACAAATGTGTGGGGCTAGGACATTTTACTTAGTCCGATATATGAAAGTATAGTTTGCTTACGCTAGAACTCCAGTTCCCAGGCAGGAAACTGGAGTTTCTCATATAGGAAACTGGAATTTCCGCGTAGGGAAACTGGAGTTCCTGCGCAAGGAAACTGGAGTTTCTACGTAGGGACACGCAATGCCTTGTTTCTCCAAAAGGATAGCTTGCACACACCTAACCCATGCGTTGCAGATACCCCTTATCTGCAACCATCTGCCGCAGGTATCTGCAACGCCGTAACCGACTATCTATTAACAAATTAAAGCCATTTCGTTGCAGTTGCAGATACTTATACGCTTTTCAACTTTATGGTAGAGAGAAAATTATGCCATTAATAGCCATATCAAAATCAAATCCTAAAACTACTATTTTTTGCCGAAGCGGAGAAAAAGAAAAAGCC
>OGHZ01001153.1_pt1 | contig 11975 bp, 13 predicted proteins | sample 1571661 | NCBI WGS metagenome assembly OGHZ01 (sample SAMEA2582040, study PRJEB24529) | metagenome | biome: Human gut stool | place: China | collected 2011 | reverse complement strand
TCGGATGGTATCGGATACACTTTCTCCTTTAGAAGCAGAAGAGGAAGCCGCATCGGAGAAGCCGATGACTCTGCCGCCTAAACGGGTCATGGCGGTTTCAAAGCTTAAGCGTGTGCGGGTGCTGGGCTCATAGAAGCAGGTGGCGAGGATCTTGCCGTCGCATTTGTGGGCGTATTTGGCGGGATCCTTCTCAATGTCGTCTGCCAAAGCGAACAGCTTGTCCAGTTCCTCAACAGAGAAGTCAAGTGGGTTCATCAAGTGTCTCATTTTTTCATTTCCTCATTTCTGCGCTGCTATTTTCGACACAGTGACTGTACGGAATAGAAGAAGCCGTGCTCACTTGTGTATGCGACATCATAAGAATACAGCGCTTTTCTTATGATGCGGGTAGAAACAGGGCCCACAGGAAGCGGACAGCTCATACCCTGACCAGAAAAAAGTCGAAGAGGAAAAACTCTTCGACTTTAAAATTACTGTTGATAAGATAACAGATCCGTTACGGGTTTCCGTTTGGGAGCAACGGGTGCTTCTGCGGGATAACCGATGGGGATCAGTGCGATCAGGTCCTGATTTTCAGGAATCTCAAGGAGATCAGCAGCTTCCTGCTGATCGAAAATACCCATGATCACGGTGCCAAGGCCCTGCTCGTAAGCAGCCAGGCAAAATGCTTCGCTGGCAACACCGGCATCGAACATCTGCCATGCATCGCCTCTGGCGGTAGTGAAGGAGCCGTCTCTCTCGAAACCGCTTCTGCCCTTTATCACGGTTACTGCAACGACCATGGGAGCGTTCTCCATGATCTTGCCATTACCCGGGAAGGAGGAAGTACATGCTGCCAGTTTCGCTTTCTTTTCGCCTTCCACAGCGATATAACGAACGATTTGCGTATGCTTCCAGCTGGGAGCATAAGAAGCTGTCTCTACGATCTGAGCCAGAAGCTCATGAGATACCGGCTGATCCGTATACTGACGGATACTTCTGCGGCCTGTGATACATTCTTTTGCGGTCATTGTTTATCCTCCTGTATTTTTACATTTGTAACATAATACCATTTCTCCGTAGGAGAATCAAGCAGGAAAAAGTGAAAAATATAGAAAATTTGTGTGGATATGATAGAAAGGTTTTGCATTCCCGGATAGGATATCATATAATGAGGCAAAGAGAACTATATCGATGAAGCCGGTTGTGTAAAAGACGGTTCTACTGTACGTTACAGCGGCTGTGGAATACCGGACCAGGCAATAAAAGGAGGACATTATGTCTGTAGAATTTGTGGAAAAGAAGCGCTGGTTATTTTTGGGATTACCTTTTACTTTTACCAGGTATGTGATCAAAGAGGATATGATCACTGTGGATACAGGTGTGTTCACCAAGGTAGAGAATGACTGCTATATGTACAAGGTACAGGATGTGGAGCATACGGCAAGTATCTGGGAGAGAATGGTAGGACTTGGCACCATTGTCTGTTATACCGGTGATACTACTCATCCCAAACTGTTGATCGAGCATATCCGCAACTCCAAAGCGATCAAGGAATTTATTTTGAAGGAGTCGGAAGAAGCCAGATTGAAGCGCAGAACCGTGAACATGCTGGATATCGGTTCCGGAGAGATCGGGGATATTGACGATTTACAGTAATATTGAGAAACAAGTATACATGTGTAAAGTATACATGTGTATAAGAGACGGGGCTTTCCGGGGCCCTGTTTTTTCGGGAGAAGAGATTTATGGAACTTGATATGACGAAGGGCAGCCCTGCTAAGCTGATTACAAAATTTATCATTCCAATTATCATAGGTAATATTTTTCAGCAACTATATAGTATGGTGGATACCATTATCGTGGGTCGGTTCGTAGGTGTAGATGCATTGGCGGCAGTAGGAGCCACCGGGTCGGTAAGCTTCCTGATCCTGGGATTTACCCAGGGACTGACCACCGGATTTACTGTGCTGACGGCACAACGCTTCGGAGCCGGGGACCGGGAGGGTATGCGCAAAAGTATCGGAAGCGCAGCCATCCTGTCGGTGATCGTGACGATCGTGATGACGGCAGTCAGTATGACCGGCATGGACAGTCTGCTTCGGGTGATGAATACTCCGGAAGATATTTTCGATATGACGAAGGAATACATTATGATCATCTGTGCGGGAATTGCCTGCAATGTATTGTATAACCTGTTGTCCAGTATCCTGCGTGCCATCGGCAACAGTGTGGTGCCGTTAGTATTGCTGGTGATCGCTTCGGTGACGAATATTGTCCTGGACTATGTACTGATCGTTTACGGTCATATGGGAGTGGGCGGTGCAGCTTATGCGACTATCATTTCTCAGGGATTATCCGGTGTACTGTGTCTGATTTATATTATTAAGAGCGTACCTACACTGCATATCCGTCCGGAGCATTGCAGACTGGAAAGTCAGTGTGTGAAAAATCAGCTGACCGTGGGAATTCCCATGGCACTACAGTTTTCCATTACAGCTATCGGTACTATTCTGGTACAGGCAGCACTGAATCTGCTGGGTTCTACCGTGGTGGCATCTTATTCTGTCTCCTGCAAGGTGGAACAGCTGGTGACACAGCCCTTTGCTGCAATGGGTGTGACTATGGCAACTTACTGTGCGCAGAACCGCGGCATCAATGATCTGGACCGGATCCGTAAGGGCGTGAAAGCTGCCAATATCATGTCCGGTGTCTATGCGGTGCTTGTCTACGGACTGGTATATATAGCGCTTCCTTATATTGTACCGCTGTTCATCTCCGAACAGGTTGAGATGGTATGCGGCTATGCCAGAACGTATATTACGATCTGTGGCATGTTCTTCATTCCGCTGGGAATGATATTTATCTTCCGAAATGCGCTGCAGGGCTGTGGCTTTGGCTTCATGCCCATGATGGGCGGTGTGGTGGAATTGTTGAGCCGTGGTATCGTGGCTTTTGCGGCAGCGCATCTGATGAGTTATGTGGGTGTGTGCTTTGCCAATGCCTCAGCCTGGCTGACCGCAGGTATTTTCCTCTGGATCGCTTATCATTTCCTTATGAAGAAGATGGTGCGGGACAAAAAGGCTCATGAAGAACGGATGCTGGCGGAAGCAATGCAGTAATAGTAATGCTGTAAAACGGCTCAGGGCAGGATCTTTTCAAAAAACAGTCCTGCCAGGAACCACCAGGGAGCATAGTCCAGCCGGATGATCCGGTGGATGTGGAAACGGCTTTTGCCGTAATCCCAGGGGCAGAGACCATGCTTCCACAGTAGGCGCCCACTGAGATATTCCACGGTGAAGATCATTGCCATATAGAACAGCCCACGCCTGGGACGACTGATGTGCAGGTGCGCAAAAAGCCGTTTGAAGGGTGCAAGCAGGCAGGCGGAGCCGTAGATAGGGAACATCCACAGGGAAGTATTACCGGTAAGGCGCAGATCCCTGCGCCGAAGGGAGTGCAGCGCTGTGAACAGGATCTCTATGCACCAGCCACACAGTCCGCATAGGAGAAAACTCCTGCCAAAGGTTTTAAAAGAGTTTGCAATGGATTTTGTCATTTTCATGGACATAGTATATGAAATTTTCAGCGTATGATACGGGAGAGATTGCCATGAACTATCAGGAAGCAATGGAATATATGGAAAAAGTGGGAACCTACGGCATCGTTCCGGGGCTGGACAGCATCCGGGAATTGTGCAGAAGACTGGGAAATCCGCAGGATGAATTGAAATTTGTGCACATTGCGGGAACCAACGGAAAAGGATCCACACTTGCTTATATTTCCAGTATCTTACAGGCGGGCGGATACCGCGTTGGTAAATATATATCACCTGTTATTATTGATTATTGTGAAAAAATTCAGATTGGAAAGCAGAAGATCACGCATAAGGATCTGTGTGAAGGACTGGAGATCATAAAAAAGCATTGTGATGCTATGGTAAGTGACGGTTTCCATCATCCGACGCCTTTTGAGATCGAGACGGCACTTGGCTTTTGGTATTTCCGGGAAAAGCAGTGTGATATCGTCGTACTGGAGACCGGTATGGGAGGCAGGGAGGATGCTACAAATCTGATCACTACCACGCAGGTGGCGGTACTGGCTTCCATCGGTATGGATCATATGAAATTCTTAGGTAACAGTTTGGAGGAGATCGCAACACACAAGACCGGAATCTGTAAACCGGGATGTCAGGTGGTCTCCATGCGGCAAAAAGAAGCGGCACAGAAGGTTGTGGAGCAGACGGCGGCAGAACTTGGCTGCATACTGACCATCGCAGATGCGGCAAATGCAAAGCATGTGAAATACGGACTGAAAAAGCAGACCTTCGATTATGGAAATTATAAAAAGCTGGAGATCACCCTTGCGGGAAAATTCCAGGTAGCAAATGCTGTGCTGGCGCTGGAAGCGGTGCAGGCTTTGGAAAAATGCGGTTATGAGATCAAAGAGACTGCCATTCGGAAAGGTCTGAAGGAGACTGTCTGGAACGGACGGCTGCAAATACTGGAAGAACACCCGTTATTTATAGTAGACGGCGCACATAACGAGGATGCAGCCGCAAAACTTGCGGATTCCATAGAATTCTATTTTACAAACAAAAGAATTATCTATATAATGGGAATGTTAAAGGACAAGGAAGTGGACCGCGTGATCGCGCTGACGGAGAAGTATGCGGATCAGATTCTCACGGTGACACCTCCGGACAATCCCAGGGCCATGCATGCCTATGATCTGGCAACGGAGGTGGCAAAGGTACACCCCAATGTGACGGCGGTGGACAGCCTGGAAGAGGCAGTGGAGCTTAGTCACCTGCTGGCAGGACGGGATGATGTGATATTGTGCTTCGGTTCTCTCTCTTATTTGGGAAGAATCCTGAAGCTCATGGAGAAGAGACAGACAGCAGGGAATAAACGGAAAGCGAAGCGGTGAAAATGGTAGATCAGAAGAAGGTACAGGAAGCAATAAAGCTTTTACTGGAAGGAATCGGGGAAGATACCGATAGAGAAGGACTGAAGGAGACACCGGAGCGGATCGGCAGGATGTATGAAGAGATCTGCGGCGGTATGGATCAGGATGCTGGAGAACATCTGTCGAAGGTCTTCTCCGTAGACAATAACGAGATGGTACTGGAGAAGGATATTACCTTCTATTCTATGTGTGAGCATCATCTGATGCCTTTTTACGGCAAAGCCCACGTTGCGTATATCCCCGATGGCAAGGTTGTGGGTCTGAGTAAGCTCGCCAGGACTGTGGAGGTATATGCCAGAAGATTACAGATCCAGGAGCGGATGACGGCACAGATCGCAGACGCTATCATGAAATATCTGGCACCTCAGGGAGTTATGGTAATGTTGGAAGCAGAGCATATGTGCATGACCATGCGCGGGATCAAAAAGCCCGGCAGCCAGACCGTTACCATGGTGACAAGGGGAGTCTTTGCGGAGAATAAGGAATTGCAGGACAGATTTTTACAGCTCGTGAACCGGTAGACATTACGGATGCGGAAGAAAGCTGTTAAGAGACCGGCACGGAATGGTGAGACTTTGATGGATAGAATTGATAAAATATTAAATCATGATTTGTTTTTATACCATTTAGGACGAAACAATGCGGCAGAAGCAGACAGACGCTTCTGCCGTCATGGTATGGTGCATTTTCTGGATGTAGCCAGGATCGGTACGATCATAGCACTGGAGGAAGGACTTAAGATCGACCGGGAATGGATCTATGCGGCGGCACTGCTTCACGATTGTGGGAAACATGAACAGTACGAGAATGGCACGCCGCATGAGCAGACCAGTGCCCGGATCGCGCCGGAGATTCTGAAGGCTTGTGGATTCGATGATGAAGAAACGGGTGTTATTGTAACGGCAATCTCCAGACACCGGGATCCCGAGGCAGCGAGGGAAAAGAATCTAAACGGCATTCTATACCGGGCGGATAAGGCAAGCCGTGCCTGTTTTGCCTGCGATGCAAAGAAGGATTGCAACTGGAAAGACGGCAAGAAGAACCTGACCATTAAGTATTGATTGGTGTCGGGAACATCATAAATAATATTTAAAAAAAGTGGGGAGAAGACAAATGAAGATTGGCAACAGAGAGTTTCAGACGAAGGGACATACTTATGTAATGGGAATCCTGAATGTGACCCCGGATTCTTTTTCCGACGGAGGAAAGTGGAATGACAGAGACCGGGCATTGAAGCATGTGGAAGAAATGATCGCTGAGGGGATGGATATTGTGGATATTGGCGGAGAATCCACAAGACTGGGGGATAACACCCTGTTATCCGATGAGGAGGAGATTGCCAGAGTCGTACCTATGATCGAGGCGGTGAAGGCAAATTTTGACATTCCCATTTCCCTGGACACCTACAAAAGCGGAGTGGCAGAGGCGGGAATCCGTGCGGGGGCGGATCTCATCAATGATATCTGGGGCTTGAAATATGATAATCGTATGGCAGAGGTCATTGCGAAGAGCGGTCTGCCCTGTTGTCTGATGCATAACCGCAAGGCAGCGGATTATCGGGATTTTATGCAGGATGTGGCAGCGGATCTGGCGGACACGATCCATTTGGCGGAAGCGGCAGGCATCGCGGATGAGAAGATCATCTTAGACCCCGGTGTGGGCTTCGGCAAGACCTATGAGAACAATCTGGAGATCATCAACTGTCTGGAAGAACTAAATATGTTCGGTTATCCGTTGCTTTTAGGATGCAGCCGCAAATCCGTGATCGGACTGACACTGGATCTGCCGGTGACAGAGAGAGTAGAGGGGACGCTTGTGACCACCATGTTCGGTGTGCAGAAGGGATGCATGTTCGTCCGTGTGCATGATGTGAAGGAAAATGTCCGCACCATTAAAATGTGTGAAGCTATTTTAAACAGCAGCAACTGATATTTTCGAAGAAGCGTTGGGAAAGGCGGAGTCGGCAAATGAAAAACGGCACTTATGAGGACCAGATCCGTATCGAAGAACTGGAAGTATATGCGCATCACGGCGTATATCCGGAAGAAAATGAAAAAGGACAGCATTTTTATGTGAATGCCACATTGTATACAGATACCCGTCCGGCAGGACTGGCAGATGATTTAAGTCTCTCCACCAATTACGGAGAGGTCTGTCAGTTTATCACGGAGTTCATGCAGCAGCATACGTTTCAACTGATCGAAACGGTGGCGGAGCGGACTGCTTACGAAGTATTACAGCATTTTCCGCTGGTACAGGGACTGGATCTGGAGATCCGCAAGCCTGAGGCTCCGATCCCGTTACCCTTTGGCAGTGTATCTGTGGCGATTCACAGGGAATGGCATGAAGCCTATATTGCTGTGGGTTCCAATATGGGAGACAGCAGAGAGCATATCGCGCAGGCACTGGGACAGCTTAAGAATAGTAAAGATATCAGAGTAGAAAAGGTATCAGAGCTTTTGGAGACACTGCCATATGGCGTTGTGGAACAGGATAACTTCGTAAACGGAATGTTTGAGATCCGGACACTGTTTGCACCGGAAGAATTGCTGCGGGAATTGCATAGAATCGAAGCCTCTGAAGGAAGGGAACGCAAGCTTCACTGGGGACCCCGGACTCTGGATCTGGATATTATCTTCTATGATGATCTGGTGTATGCTTCCGATGATCTGGTGATCCCACATATCGATATGGAGAATCGCTATTTTGTACTGAAGCCTTTAAGTGAGCTGGCACCGAATTTCCGTCATCCTATTACGCATAAGACCGTAACACAGATGTTGTCGGAGCTCCCTAGTGAGCTTACGGAAGGAAACGAAGCGTAAAACGGGCACAGAGACCGATGAACAGACCGGTCACCAGACCGCTTAACAGTAAAAACGGCAGATAGACCAGCACAGCGGGAACGGAAGTCAGTAAAAACGCAACACCGATCTGCCCCAGATTATGAAAAACAGCTCCGGTCATACTTGCAAGGAACAGATAATGTCCATGCAACAGCCATTGCACAAATACCATTGCCAGCAGGCACAGGAGACCACCGGAGAGGCTGTACAGGAGACTGATGGCCTGACCGAAGAACAGGGTCGCTAGAAGAATCCGCACCAGAAGCACGAAAAAAGCATCTTTTGCGGAATATTTCCATAGAACAACAAGCGTTATTATATTGGAAAGCCCCAGCTTGATGCCCGGGATCGGGACAATGGGGGGCAGAGCACTTTCCACGGCATACAGCGCCAGTGCAATGGCAGAGAGCAGGGAAAGCGTCGTCAGTTTTTTGGTAGCTAAGGGTGGTTTCATAATCATCTCCGTATCATCTCCGTGTTTTTGCAATTCATAAACACGGTGCAGGCAAAAGGATCTTCTATCAATAGGTCACGCCGTCCGGGACGAGCGTCGTGTCATCCATATAGACATCTCCTTCCCTTACCCGGATCACCAGCCGGTTGGGCAGACAGGTGATGGGAAGCAGGGAAGTGCTGATAAATCCCTGATGCACACAGATCTGATCCGGACAAGTGGCAGAGATGATGGCGATGCTGCCCGGACGGACGCAGACGGTGTTCGAGGCACCGTTTTCTCCCGGAACTTCAAAGGTATATTCGTCAGTCACTGTGTCCAGACGGATGGTCTCAAGTAATTCACCGCTTTGATAAATGTCAGCATAGAGCGCCTGACCGTTTCCGGTGGAACTGTGGGAGACCGCATAAATCCGGATTCCGCAAAGGATGGCTATTACAAGCAGAACTGCTGCAAGGAGAACTGCTTTTTTTCGATCATTTATGGAAGCATTCATAGGAATAAGGAACTCCTTTCGATGAGAACAGTATAGCAAAAGGAATGTAAAAAATGAAGAAGTATTTGAAAATGCCCCGGGCGGTGCGCCTGGCAACGCTTTTTGCAATGATCCCGGCGCTTTTTCTGGGAGGCTGCGGACAGCAGACCAAATGCGAAAAAAGCATAGATACCGCCATGGGAACCGTGATCTCCCAGACCGTTTACGTGACCGGAAATTCCCAGACTGCAACGAACGGAAAAACAGATGAAAAGGTAACGTACGTTGTTTAGCAGAAACTAAACGACCTGGAACAACAGGAACTTTCCTGGCGGTTGGATAGTGCGGAAGTGGCGAAGATCAATGTAGCTGCCGGAAAAGGGCAGATACAGGTCTCCACTGCGATGGCAGGCTGGCTGGAACGGTGCCTGCAGATCTCGGAACAGACAGGTGGGGCTTTCGATGTGAGCATCGGTAAGCTTAGCCGACTGTGGAACATTGATACCTGGGCGGCGGCAGATGATCCGCAGGATTATGAACTTCCGGGGCGGGAGGAAATAGAACAGGCACGCGCTTTGGCAGGCTGGCAGCAGATGATATTGGAACAGCGGACGGACAGTACGGTGGTGAGTATTCCGGCGGGAATGCAGATAGACCTCGGAGCAGTGGGAAAAGGGGTGGCACTGGATGAGATCCACAAGACCCTGGAGGAACATCCTAAGGTAAGCGGGGCTGTGATCTCTGTGGGAGGCAGCATTTTAACCTACGGAAGCAAGCCGGAGGGCGGAGCCTGGCAGATTGCGGTGACAGATCCACAGGATCCTTCGCAAAGTGTGGGAGTGCTGACGCTGGCTGGCGGGTACTGTGTATCCACCTCTGGAGATTACGAGCGGTATGTGGAGGTGGATGGTGTCAGATATCATCATATATTGGATCCCAGGACCGGTTTCCCCGCACGCAGCGATGTAGCGGGCGTTACCATCGTGACAACGGACGGATTTTTAAGTGATGCGCTGTCTACTGCCTGCTTTGTATTAGGATCGGAGGAAGGGCAGAAGCTCCTGGGAAAATACGATGCGGAAGGACTGTTCATCGACCATGCGGGAACGATTACCATGACAGAGGGGATGCGGCAATATTTTCATTTGTCGAATTCACAGAAATAGTGTATAGTAAATATAGTCAACCGTAGATAACAGCAGGTGCAGCAGGCATCTGCTGATACAGCAATGATAATGGAGAATACAATGGAAGAGAAGAATAGTTATCTCTCCGCTGATCCGGAGACCATAAGACAGATCGATGAGAAGATGCCGCCGGAAGAGGAACTTCAGGATCTGGCAGAGTTTTTCAAAGTGTTTGGAGATGCAACGAGATTAAAAATTTTGTCGGTACTGTTGTGTTCTGAGATGTGTGTGTATGATATTGCCACGCTGCTGGGCATGTCCCAGTCCGCTATTTCTCATCAGCTGCGGGTATTGAAGCAGATGGATCTGGTGAAGAACCGCAGAGATGGCAAGACGATTTTTTATGCGTTGGCAGATGACCATATCATCACGATCCTGAATCAGGGTCTGAATCATATCGAAGAAGGCTGAAAATAATTTGCAACAGGAACGAAAAATAAGAGCCGCAGGCGGAATGTCTGCGGCTCTTGCTGTCCGGTAATACAATTATTTTTTGAATGCGTTTAGTGCAGCTTCCCTGGCACCATCGAATCCACTGTAACTCTGACTTCCGAGCGGAGAATGATACCAGGTGGAAGTCTCTCCGAACATCTGGAAGTAAACATACTGGGAAGTCATATGGATGGCAGTATAATTGCCCTCTGCAATGACCCAGGAATCGCTGCCATCATCCCGCATGCATTTCAGGCATGCCTCTCCGCCGTTCACCTGATAGTATACATAGCCGTATCCTACATTGAAGCAGTCGATCCGCTCTTCGGTCAGGACTTCCACCTCATTCCGTGAGAGGGAATAACGGCAGAGTCTGTAATTATTTTCCACATCCATATAGTAGATATAGTCACCCTGTGCAATAGGGTACCACAGATTGCCGTCCCATAGAGTGGAGATGCTGTCCGTCGAGGTATTCAGCGCATAGAGATAATGATTTTCCTGAGTACCGTTGTAATAGATGGTACCGTTCACGGCACAGGCGGGATTCATCTCGTAATCTGCCAGATCCGTTTTGTCGGATTTGTCGATTTTCATGCGGTAAAATAAAGGTCCGTTATCGCCTGAGGTCATGATGTAGAGGTTACTTCCCACCAACTGGGCGGAAACGATGGGATCTCTGGTAAGTCCGGTCACATCCGTACCGTTTAATTTACAGCGGTTAAAGGAACGAACGGTGCGGAGGGCACCGATACCGGCATCCCCGGAAGCTCCGGTCTGGTAGTAGTAAAGATATTTTCCCCCGGCCAGAATATTTTTCACGGAAGCATTGCCCAGTTTTTTGATATTCTGTTCCGAAGGATCCATGGAGTATAGGGTGTTGCTGTCGTAAGCATTGGCAAAATACACCGTTCCGTCGTACTCACAGAAGTAACCGGAATTGTTCAGATTGCCCGCGGTATTGCCTACCGTCTCTGGGGGATTGTCGGGGATCCGGTCGCCCACGATGGCAAGTGCGCCAACGATGAGTACGAACAGAAGAAAAGGAATTAAAATGAACAAGGCTTTTTTATCTTTCATGTGTTAACCTTCTTTCCAACAAGATGGAATGTAAAGTTTGTGTAATATCTAATATTATACCGTGCTTCTTGCTTGCGAACAAGGAAAAAGTGAGATAGAATGTAACTATTCTGAATAGTTACGTTTGGAATCAGCGGATTCCGAATGCTTGAGAATTGCGATAGCTGCTTTGCAGCGGAGCAATTCGCAGATATCAGTTAAGTTAAGGAGAACAGCATGGATTTATCACAGTTGAGACAACAGATCGACACCATTGACAGGCAGATCGTGGATCTCTATGAGGAGCGCATGGATGTCAGCAGACAGGTGGCAGAATATAAAATAGAGACGGGGAAAAAAGTATTCGACAAGCAACGTGAGCAGGAGAAGATCGCCGGTGTCAAGGCACTGACCCACAACGATTTCAACAGCCACGGCGTGGAAGAACTGTTTGAACAGATCATGTCCATGAGCCGGAAGCTTCAGTACCAGCTGTTAGCCGCCCACGGAAGTGAGGGAAGACTTCCTTTTATCGGCGTGGAAGAACTGGAAACCGACTGTGCCAGAGTGGTCTA
>OGHZ01001150.1_pt1 | contig 11985 bp, 5 predicted proteins | sample 1571661 | NCBI WGS metagenome assembly OGHZ01 (sample SAMEA2582040, study PRJEB24529) | metagenome | biome: Human gut stool | place: China | collected 2011 | reverse complement strand
TGAAGTGGATAGTAACTCCCGCTATCTGACTCTGGGGATTGGGGCGGTCGTACAAAATAATTCTTTCTATCGGCTGTGCCTCGTCCCATTTTAATTCTATCCATGGATAATCAATATATCCCCAAAACGTCTCTTTGCTCTGAGAACGCCATTCTCTCTGATCGTACAGACGGATTGCTCCGTCGATAATCTTTTCCGGTTCGAATCCGGGTATGAAAGAAGAGGCTTTTACCTGTGCGCGAGTTGCAATATTATGAGGGGTGGCATATACGCTGACAAGTGGGAGTAACCATACAAAAACAAGTAGAGTTATCCGGCATGATTTGCAATGGATAAAGAGTGGCTTTTCTTTCTTTTTCATTTTTAGATTCTGTTAGTTATTAATAGGCAGCGTTGTTTTCGACAACTGTTTGCAAAAATAGTGTGTATTCAGTCTATTTCAAAGTCTATTTGTTCTGAATCTCTTATACTATCTTATGATTTCCGGTTGCTTGTCATTCTAATGCCTTTTTATCTCCTGTTCTGTTGTGGTACTGTCTATATTCAGGTTCATTATTCAATTGGTGTCTTTGTGGAATTTGTTTCAGCATTTGTTTGGTATCTACTTGTGGCAAAGATGTTTAAGAAGTAGTTTGCAGTGTCTGTATTTAGTGAATAAAGAAGAAAAACACCTAATTCGTCCGAAAAAAGTGTGCTGATTTACATTATTTCGTCCGAAAAAGTGTAAGTTTACTCATTATTTCGTCCGAAAAAGTGTAGTATATGGAAAGGAAAGCAATTAAGCAATTAGAAGATTGGAAGCGTAGGGAAGATCGTAAGCCTTTAATCATAACAGGAGCAAGGCAAGTGGGGAAGACTTGGCTGATGAAAGAATTTGGTGCAGCGAACTATAAACAAGTTGCATATGTGAATTTTGAAAGTAATCAGCAGATGCGTTCTTTATTTGAAGCTGATTTCTCTATTGACCGTATTTTGCTTGCGATAGAAGCAGTAACGGGCGTGAAACCTCAGGCCGAGGATACGCTGATTATTTTTGATGAAATACAAGAAGCGCCCAAAGGGCTTACTGTATTGAAGTACTTCTGTGAGAATGCTCCCCAATATCATTTGATGGCAGCCGGCTCATTGTTAGGTATTGCTCTTCATCAAGGAACCTCTTTTCCTGTTGGTAAAGTCGATTTTGTAGATATGTATCCCATGACTTTCCGGGAATTTCTGCAGGCATTGAACGAAGAGAAGCTTCTAAAGTTGTTGGATAATAAAGACTGGCAACTGATCAGTATGTTTAAGGCACAATTGATCAATTTGCTCCGCCAATATTATTATGTGGGAGGGATGCCGGAAGTGGTACTTTCTTATATAAATACACATGATTTGAATCGTGTACGTGTCTTGCAAAAGGCGATCTTGAATGCTTATGAACAGGATTTCTCAAAGCATGCTCCTGCGTCTGAAGTGCCGCGTATCCGTATGGTGTGGAATTCCATTCCGTCACAATTGGCTAAAGAGAATAAGAAGTTTATATACGGTTTGATGAAAGAAGGAGCTCGTGCCCGTGAGTTTGAACAGGCTATAAGCTGGCTGGTAGACTGTGGATTGGTATATAAAATACATCGTATTAAGAAGGCGGCGATGCCCTTGAAGATATATGAAGACTTATCGGTGTTCAAACTTTACATGTTAGATTGTGGTCTGTTAGGTGCATTGGTTGAAGCTCCTGCTGCTGATATGTTGGTAGAGAATAGTATTTTTTCAGAATTTAAGGGGATGTTTACAGAACAGTATGTATTACAGCAATTGATTGTTTGTCCGGAAGTGTCTGTTTATTATTGGAGTAGTGAACGTTCGGATGGGGAGTTGGACTTTGTGTGTCAGCTGCCTGACAAAATATCGCCAATAGAAGTAAAGGCAGAGGAAAACCTGCATGCAAAAAGTTTGCGTTCATTTATTTCCCGATATCCGGATCTTAAGGGAATACGTTTCTCTATGTCTGATTATCGGGAGGAAAGTTGGATGACAAATGTGCCGTTATATGCTTTGCCTTAAAAAAGAACTCCCCCAACATCATCCATTTAGGATCGTGTCGGGGGAGCCTCACCTTATGTTTGAGAGAATATAAAAAGGAGTTTTACTTTCTTACCGTTCGTGCTTTTGGGGCAGATTGGGGTTCGGGCAATGGGTTATCATCCGGACCGGGAGTAGTAGTCAGCGTTGTAAAGCTACTGTAACCACTACTGTATGAGATACCATTCTTGTTTTTTGCATAAGCTCTTACATAATAATAGGTTGCTGCTTTTAATCCGGAAATCTTAGTAGAGAAGTTAGTAGCTACCTGTGCTTTTGTATAGTTCTTTTTCGCTTCATCTATTACCGGTTCCGAACTATTTTCACTCCAACAGAAACCTACTTCAGTGACACTGGCTCCTCCGTCATTTGAAATACTGGCTGACATATCAGCTGTATTTGCAGTGACATTCTCTGCCGAAGGATATCCTACAGCAGGGGCGTAGGTAGCAATTGTAACGAAACGGACCGGAATACTGTAAGTGATCCCTTTTTCATTCTCTGCGTATGCACAGATGTAATAAGGTGTAGCCATAGTTAGGTCTGTTATTTGGGTTTCAAAGCGTCCGCTAGCATCAGAACCGGTATCTAACTCTTTTTTATTGAGACAGTTTTCCAGAGTTGGAGTAGCATTACTGGAGTCCGACCATACAAAACCTTTTCTGAGGATACTCAATCCTCCGGTATTGGTGATGGTAGCCTGCACAGTAACATTATCATCATTAATAATACTCATTGTCAGATCTTCCACTTCCGGTGCACTATTTAGTTGAGTGGTAAACTCGGTAACAGGACTGTATGCCGTACCATTCACATTTTTGGCATATGCCCGTACGTAGTACTTTACACCCTTTTTCAGATTAGAGATTTGTCCGGTATATGTTTCTAATTTACCGGTTTCAGTGATATGATCGTTATCGTTTATGTTAGGTGCGGCCACTTCACTACTCCAACAGAAACCGATTTCCTCTATATCTCTGCCTCCGTCGGTAGTGACTTCAACTTTTACGGTAGCTACTGTTTCACCAATGTTATTTATAACCGGTACAGCAAGTGTGGGAACGTGTGTTTGTACGGTATGGAATGAGGTTGGATTACTGTAGAAATAGCCGTCGACTGTTCGGGCATAGGCTGTTACATAGTAGTTGGTACCTTCCTGTAGTCCGTTGATAGCTATGTGGATGTTATTTCCGTTGCTCGTATCCTTTTTGGGGCCGCCTTCCATATCTACTCCCGGCTTGGTGGAGAAGATGTCATAACAAATCCCTTTTTCCAAAATCTCCGTACCTTCGGGTACGGTAATAACAGCGGTTACTTCAGCTGATGATACAGTGATATTACTGATTTGTGGTACTGTCTCAAAACCTACTACCTGTAACTTTTGTGTAGTAAATTCCACTACCGGACTGTATCCTATGCCTTTGTCATTTTCGGCATAAGCCCGGAGATAATATTTTGTATCGGTATTCAAGCCTTCCAACAGTTTTGAGAAGTCGGCCGCTCCCAGAGCAACTTCCTCGTTCAAGTTGTCTATGGTAGGAACCTGATTCTCGGCACTCCAGCAGAAACCACGTTTCAGTATCGGATAGGCTGCATCCGGTGTCATTGCGCGAGCAGTAACCAATGCTGTATAGGCTGAAATATCACCAACCGGATTGCAGGTAACTGTTGGTACTTTTAATGCATCTGTAGTAATTTCGATACTTTCGGCACTGTATCCGGTTTTACCCGTTTTGTTTTTAGCATAAGACCGTATCAGATAAGTGGTATTAGCCTTTAGATTGGTTAGTTCTACAGTGAAGGCTTCGGATGTAAAGCCTGATGACGCGTTCTTTACGATATCATATTCAGTGGGATCCGCATTGTCCTCTTCTGTTTTTACCTTGTAAACTACTCCAAAATCTGTCAGGTCGCTACCACCATCATCGGTTACACCACTGGTCAGGATAGCTCCCGTTTCACTTTTACTTTCGGCTACAGGTGCATTGAGAGTAGGTGCTTCACTGGCGAGTGTACTAAAGTTGATCACATTTCCTTTCACTTTGCTGTATCCGGTACTGGCATAAATGCAATAGTAATAAGTTTTTCCGATAGATAGGCCTTCCAGTGCTACAGTGTACTGGTTTTTGTCTCCGGCCTGGGCTTCTACCTCCTTTGCATTGTTCATCGAACTCGATTCGGCATAGAGAAATCCTATCTTGCATTTTCCCACACTCTTCGGGTTTTCAATGGCCGAACCTGTCAGTACCGCATCATATCGCGTCAGTCCGGTAGCATTGTTTGTCACCAGTGTAGGCGCATATATCATCGGTTCCTCGTCCTTATCACATCCTGCCGGTAAAAGCAGGATGAGGGTAAGGAGCAGGTACCTGATTATTTGTATCTGATGTTTCTGAATCATGTTGATACTTCGTTATTTTTTTACCATTACTTTTTGTCCTTCAAGGAAGTAGATGCCCTCTGCCAGTCCGTTCACTTCGTTGCGGCCTTCCTGAGCTTCGATCACTCGTATGGTACGTCCGCTGGCATCATAAATAGGAATGGTGCGGACAGCATTACTTTCGATATAGAGAATACCGTTCTCACTGTATGCTCTGGTGGCTTGGTCCGGGGTCAGGATCATGCTTCCGATACCGGTAATGCTGCCTCCATCGCCACCAATGCTGTATAGTCGTGGAGCAGATGCAGGAGCGGCTTTGGTCTGTACATAGGCCTGGAAGGGGGCTACGTCGGCATAATTACGGATAAATACACTACCGGCGGGATAGTCTTTGTTACCATCAAAGTATGAACTTGTTTCATTTAAAGAATATACCTGTTCGCTTTTTTCAACTGTAGCATAAGTTGGTACAAGACTGTAGTTGGCACCTTCTGACGATTGTAGGGCATCTTCGGTAGGAGCAAGTAGAACACCTGCGCCATTTTCTGCAGAAAAACGAACATTACCGGTAATATTATTGGCTTCCGGATAAGCCCGGTTGTTAGGCATACAAATGAGGTAAGGTTTATTGGCCTGTATTGAAGTGGCTGAGACATATCCGGTTGGAGTAAGTTCGTATAGCCAGAATGGCAAGGCCATGTTGTCCGTTTCTAAAAGGGGGTTACCGAAAGGTGCCAGTGGGGTTCCGGTAGCGTCGGGTTCGGTAGAGTACCGCGTATACGTAAATTGATCAACATCAAACGGTAATACAATAGTTTTCCAGCCAGCTGGTGAATTGTACCCACTCTCTGTATTGAAGTTTTTGTAGTAATACACTTTCTTTGCTTTTAACTCTTTGGCAATGCTGAACTGGTTTCCATCTGTTTTAATCTCCATTTGGTCGGTAACACCTCCCCGGAAGATGGAGGTGAAATTGTATTCTGCATTGGATGCTACGCTTCCATTTTCCGGAATGTAGAGATAGGTTGCTGCAGAGAATACATTATAAGGAACTTCCCAACTGGGGTTCCATACTACGGTATTTAAGTAGGATTTGTAGGATCCACCACCGGAGTTGTTATAGCATCGGAAAGCTCTTTCTCCAATCTCTGTTACTGTAGCCGGTATGGCAATATTCCTAATGGAGGTTCCTTCAAAAGCTTGTTCTCCTATCTTCTCCAGATGAGGGGGAAGAGTAATACTTTTCAGTTGAGTAGATCCGTTAAAGGCCCAGAGTTCTATTACTTTTAAGTTTTGCGGGAGTTGTATTTCATTGATTCCACTTTCACGAAATGCATGGCTCCCTATTTTTTCCAATTTAGATGGTAATTGAATTGTTTTTAGTTTGGAACAGCTCCAAAACATGCTATTCGGTAATTCGGTCATATTGTCGGGGAGTTCGTTACAGCTACTAAAACACCTCCCCTCTATAGTAGTAACTGTTTCGGGAATTACGATTTCCTGGATGTTGCTACCCGCGAATGCTCCCTCTTTTATGGTTGTTACACTTGCAGGGATATTAAAAGTGGCAATTTTACATCCATAAAATGCATTTTCCGCAATTTCTGTAGGTTCTGCACCTTCTGTAAAATGAATGTTAGTGATATTACTGTTTCCAAGTCCACTGATGCGTGTAATGGTTTTAGGAAATGTAATACTGGTAAGGGGAGTGTTTGCAAAAGCGTATTCTCCAATTTCACGTATACCGTTGTTAATTGTTATCTCTGTCAGGCCGGATTCAGCAAATGCTGAACTTCCAAAATAGGTAATGGTTCCGGGAATAGTTATTTTGGATAATTGTGTACATCCTTTAAAAGCTTGATGCCCAAGTTCTGTAAGCGCTCCCGGAAGAGTGACTTCTTTTAATGATGTACAACCGCTGAATGCGTCTTGCGGAATGGATGTCAGAGAGGTAGGTAGATTGATACTTTCCAAAGCAGGGCAATTCATAAATGCAAAAAGATCTATTTGAAAGGCTGTATTGTTTTTAGGGAGAGTTACATGTGTCAATTGTGTGCAGTATGCGAAAGCATAACGTCCTAACTTTTTGACTGATTCCGGTAGGTGAATTTCTGTAACGGGAGTCCTTTGAAAAGCTTCCTCTTTAATTTCTTCAAGTTTTGATGAGGCGGAGATATTGACTGTTTTTAACGAGTTACATCCGCTGAAATTTTGTCTATTAATTCCAGTTATATTATCTGGTATAGTAATACTTTTCAAATTACTGCATCCTTTGAAGTTAGGTAACCATCCTGCTAATTCAGAGGGGAGTGTAACTGATTCCAATTGTGTACAGTCATAGAAAGAACCAACTTCAGTTACGCCTTCGGGGATGACCAGTGATTTCAATGAACTACAGTTATCCATATTGCCTAATTGGATTAATCCATCGGGGAGTTCCAATTCTAAAAGACCACTGCATCCATTGAAAGCGCTGTTTATTGATTTTAGCGTGGAGGGCAATGTAATATGTTTAATAGAAGTTGCACCGTAAAACATATATGAATACAATAAGGTAAGACCTTCCTGCAAGATGACTTCCTCCAGATTAGTACAGCCAGCAAAGTTGTTACCATTATAATAACTACTGGGGAAAGTGCATCCATCATAGGTGAAACTATCTGTTAGTGTACTTGGTAAGGAGGCTTTTTTCAACGATTGACAACCTTGAAAAGTATATTGCCCCATTATTTTGACCCCTTCCGGAATAATGATTTCTTTCAAACGACTGCATGCATCGAATGAGTATTCTCCGATCCATAGCAATGTACTTGGAAGTGTAACGGTTTCCAATGACGGGCAGTTGGATACACTATATCCGCTCCATGTAGAATAAGATCCTTCCTTAGTATAACTTCCCAATCCTACAGCGTTCTTAGGTAGCTTTAAATCTATCAGATTGACCATTCCCCGAAACATATAGCTGCCAACTATATTATTCTGAGTCATATAATCCTGTCCATTATATGAGGTATATGGAGTACCTCCTTCTACAATGGTTGCATTGGTCAGATCGAGTCTTTCCAGATTTCCTGCGGTAGTGCGTATTAATGCAATGTCTGTACCGTTCAGTGGGCCGCTGATAATAAGTTCTGTAACGGTTTGTGTCTCTTCAGAAGACAGATACGATGAGAGCGTTCCTGCTGTTGTTACTGTTATTGTTTTGGCTTGTACGCCTATCCTGAGGCTGAATGCCGCTACAAGCATGATAAAATAGATACTGATTCGTTTCATATCTGGATATTTTTATTTGTTATCAATGGTTTCCGGTGTGGGATTATCTCCTTCTTCGGGTTCTACTTTGTCTCCCGGTTCGGTAGTCAGCCAGGCTGTGTTACTATATCCTGTACCTACATCGTTGGTGGCATAGGAGCGTATATAGTAAGTAGTGCCCGGTGCTAGTCCGGTGAGGACTGTTTTCAGTTCTTCTCCTGGAGTGATGGATATAACCGTACATCCTGTTTTCCCTATTTCAGGATTTTGCTCTGTAGTACTCCAAACAAAGCCCTGGGCGGTAATATTCGAATTGCCTTGGTCACGGATACCGGAAGCAATAACTAATTTAGTGGGGAATGTTCCCGAATTATACACACCGTTCATTGATGGTTTTTTACCAAGAATTGGTTCATCTGGTGTGGGGTTGTCATCCGGTTGAGGAGGTAATGCAGCAGTAGTTATATCACCGAAGTAAAAATAGCTGACTCCATTCCGGTCCTTATTTTTTGCATAAGCAGCTATGCTGTAAGAGGTATTGTGTGTAAGTCCTGTGGCTGTCGCTGTGAAGGTGTTTCCGGTCATTACTCCTTTAGCATGATTTCCTTCAATATCCGGAGTTTCACCAGCAAGTGCCCAACAGATACCATAATCGGTTACAGTAGCTCCTCCGTCATTGGCAATGACCGCACTAATGGTGATCCGATCGAATTTAACTAATTCTCTTCTTCCTTCTGTCAGAGTGGGTGCATACGTCTGTCCTGTCATAAAGCTGATAGGCTGGCTATATCCGGCTTCCTGCACTTTATTGTTTTTGGCATATGCACGTACCATATATGAGGTACTGGGATCCAGGTTATTTAGCAATGCTTCAAAGCTATCTGTACTTCCTGATGTAACCGCTTTACCCGTATTGTTTTCCAAGGTAGGTGTTATTCCATTATTACTCCATACAAATCCTCGTTCAATAATCGTTAAACCATTTCCTCCCGCATCGGAAACGAATGCTTTGGCTTTGGCATTGTCGTCCTGGATGTTCATCACTGTCAGACTACTCACTTTGGGTGCAGTATTTGCTGCAGTCAGTAGAGTGGCAGGTGCGCTGCAATATCCGGTTCCTTTGCTGTTACGCGCAAATGCTTTCCCATAATATCTCTGCCCGCCGGTCAGGCCGGTAAGATTAACCGTTATTTTACCAGGATCTGTACTCTCGGATAAGGCCGTTTGTACATTTGCCCCTCCTTGTTCCGGGTTTTGATTGGTCAGACTATAGTAGATTCCCCGTTCCTGCACTTCACTTCCTCCATTGGAAATGATAACGGCAGTGATGGTAGCCGAAGTTTCCGTGACATTCTTGAAGACAGGATTACCAATCTCGGGCACCAGTAATGCACTGGTAGTGAATTCTACTTCATTACTGTAGAATGTGTCATCGCGTGTAGTGGCATAAGCACGGGCATAGTAAGTGACGCCTTCTTCCAATGCGGTAAGTTTGGTTTGCATTTGGTCGCTTTCTCCGTTGAAAGGATGCGGATTATCTGCCTTGGTGGGGTTATGTTCTCTACCATAGCAGAATCCTTTTTCTCTTATTTCTGCACCTATACCCGTTGCTACCAGAGCCGAGAGTACTGCCGATTCGGAAGTAATATCCGATACAATCATTTTCGTCAATGATGCAGTCTGCTCTTCGACAGTGGTAAACTCTATCGGAGAACTGTAACCGGTTCCTTTTTCATTGGTTGCATAGGCGCGGAGGTAGTATTTCGTTTTAGAGTTCAATCCGGTTACTACCTTGGTGAAAGTACTTGTTTCGTCGGCCGTTACCTGATTTTGCCCGTTTTCAATTACTACAGGCAGGCGATTCTCCGCACTCCAGCAAAAGCCGCGTTCTTGAACTGGGTACCCCCGTTCGTCAGTGACGGTTCCTGTTACCTCCAGTGTATAGGAAGTCAGTTTATCCAGATTGGGCGGAGCGATTGTTACAATAGGGGTCATTAATTCATCCGTTCTTAATGTAATGACCTGGCTGTATCCGGTTCCGGTTTTATTGGTGGCATATGCCCGTATGGCATAGGTTGTATTGGATTGCAGATTGATAGCAGTACCAGTGAAAGGATCCTCTTTTCCACGTGTTGCCGTGAGGGAACCCAATACTACGTTATCGCTCTTGGTCGGGTCGGGGTCGCCTTCAATATATATTTTATAAGCAAACCCACGAATGGTCGGAGTATCGTCACCGTCATCGGTCACCTGGCTACTAAGTGTCAGGGTAGTCTCATCTTTACTGATAACGGTTGGTACGCTTACAATAGGAGCAATGCTTTCTTCTGTAGTGAATGACTGTACCGGGCCTTTTACCAGTGTATTGCCGCTTTTAGCATAAATACAAAAGTAATACTGGGTACCCGGTTTTAATCCTGTAGCTGTTGCCCGGTATTGATTACTGCCGTCAGATTCTTCTGTGCCAACAAAGGATTCTGCATCGGCCATGTTGTCTGAGGTGGCAACCATAAAGCCGATATCGCATTTCACGATGCTGGACGGATGGGGGATGGCTGCTCCTGAAAGAACGGCTTGCACCCTTGTCATTTCCGTCACGCTACCACTGGCAAGCGTAGGCGGATATGCCAACGGTTCGTTGTCTTCTTCACAACCCGACAAGAGTAGTACCCCACACATTATTATATATAGGAATTTCTTCATCTCATTTTACGTTTTGGAGTTAGAATATCATACCGATACCGGCACTTACTTCATGATATTTGGCATTTACTGTGTGGTACCCCGCAGAGATCAGGAATTTGTTGAAACGCAGAATACCACCTAACTCGAAGGCTACTCCGGTGGGAGATTTACTTGTATCCTTTACCTGTATCCCCTCAAGGCTTTTTCCACTTTCATCCTCAGCCCGTTCATCCAGTTCATAAGATAGAGTACGGCTGCCGTATCCGGCTCCTGCATAAAGGTAGATCGTCTTGTTGAGGCGACGGAAATATCCGGCGGTAACTGACATACGCGATTGGTGGGTGACTCCTTCTTTATAGAACGGAGGTATACTTCCGTCACCTATTGTGCCATTTTCGTTGCATTCCAAGTCGCTCCCTGCCGAACTAAAGTCGCTACGGAAACCGATGTAGAAGCCGTTCTTGTTTTTACCAAATCCTAACATAGCGCCAAAGGTAGTAGAGTTCGGGTTGTATCCGGCCTGCAGCAAGACAAGTGTATTCATTGGGATTTTTGGCTTGATAGTAGATATCATCCGGAAAGTGGGACGTACCGTTTCGCCCGCAGCTACAGTCAGTACAGTGTCTATGGGGAAATAAGTTTCCTTTTCGATGCGTACTTTATACTCTTTGATAGCCATGCGGTCACTGCGGTAAGGGGTCGTACCTACGAGAACTGTGTCGATGTAAACTTTGGCATCCTGTTCGGGCAGGGAGAATATCTCCATATAGCCGAACTTGGGTTTCAGTACTACACTTTTGGTTACCGGACTGCTTCCTAAGGAAATAACACCTGCTTCGGGTTGGTACATCGGAGCTTCTACACGATACGTATGATCTCCTTTGGGCATGGTAGCGTTGAACAGACCATTCTCAACCGGTACCTGTTCATCGTCAATATAAATATTGGCGGTAGCAGGTTCGGGGCGTACTACGATGAGCTGCATGTTGTTTTCAACTACAGGCTTATCTTCCCGATCACCGGTGTTGAGCACCATTTCGTATACGGTGGCTTTTTCGATGATGTCCGGATAGAAGTAGTTTCGCATAATACCGAGTTGGTCATGTAAAATAGAGATACGGCGGGCACCTCGTGGGACGTACAGCCAGATTTCTCCTGTTTTGTTTTCACGTGCCGTGATTCCCAGGGCGTCCGGTTCAAACATAAGGTCTTTTACATTGGTCACGATACGGATAAGTGCACAGACTTCACCGTTTTGGTCCCGTTTGGGAGCGGTGACGCGTGCAGTAATGTCGCTTCCCATACGTTGGAAAGATGCTACGTTGATTTTTCCTTGTTGCGCAAGCACAGGGATGGCCGGGCAAATAAATAGAAGAATGGTAAATAGTAGCAACAGACGTTTAGTAGTGCTATTTGACATGTTTGTTTCTGTAATTTAGGATTAATGTATTTTTCGAACAAATATAATTAATGTTTATAAATGAACCTCTTTTTATCAAATAAAATGATCGGATAAGTTTGATTTTTAACTTATATGTAGCCGTTTTGTAACGGTTTTCCGTGACAAAACTTTTCTAGTGCGATGGCTATCGGTGAAATTGATT
>OGHZ01001148.1_pt1 | contig 11997 bp, 10 predicted proteins | sample 1571661 | NCBI WGS metagenome assembly OGHZ01 (sample SAMEA2582040, study PRJEB24529) | metagenome | biome: Human gut stool | place: China | collected 2011 | reverse complement strand
ACCCACGCCTTAGAAGGGCGTTGCTCTATCCAGCTGAGCTACGGAACCATCCTTATTTGCGGATGCAAAGGTAGTGCTTTTTGCGAGAACTCAAAAACTTTTCGACACTTTTTTATTCATATTTTTCTTTATAGCTAGAAATCAGTAATTTATAAAAGTACTATTCAGACCCCTGTTCTAGGGTTGAATTATTTTTTCTTATCCCGATATCCCATATATCATATATCTTATTTATCTTTGTACACCGTTAAATATAAAATCAAAAACTATGTTGAGTCGTATTATCGTATTGGTCATAGCCGGAGTTGCTGTCGTTTATATCGTCCGCTTTATAGATAACTTCTTGTCCCAGCACAGAAGAAAATATTAAATAAGATATATACCTATCAGGAGAAGTTCATTTAAAACTTCTCCTTACGTTCAAATTCACCTTCCTCGGTGTAATACTTCCATGTGCCTTTAGGCTGATTATTTGAATATTTCCCACGAAGCTTGAGCTTTCCATTTTCGTGATATTCACGATAACGTCCGTGACGTTTTCCTTCTTTCACTTCCGCTTCGCTTTTCAGTGCTCCTTCCGGATAGAACTCACGCAGAACATTTCCTTCAAACTTCTCAATATAGAAACGCTTTAACTCGCTCATCTGCTCCTTTTCGGTCACAGCCTCTTCGTCCATATCCTGATCTTCCTCATCGCTGACAACGGCAACTACCTCTTCCGGCTCGTATGGACGGTAATCCATCACATACTGCAGAGAAGCCAGATTGTTATCTCCGATCACCTGCATCGTCCAGTAAGGGAATGAATACAAGACATCTTTATTCGATTGTATTTCATTCCATGTAGCAGGATTCATCATAGGTTTCAATTGTGAGTAGAACTTGTGCATATCTGTATACAAGAAGATTGTGGAACTTGATTTCATATACGAATAAGCATCCTTAAATCCTGCATTATTCTTCAGTAAATTCTTCTGCTCATAGTCTTCTACAAAAGAAAGCAAGGAAGCAGCTTTATTACTGAAAACGACGTAATCATCCACATAAGTATAATATGGCTTCTCAAATTTATCAAACAGCTTTCCGAAGAACAGACGGAAGAAACCTTTCATTTCAACATAATTGATTTCAAAGTCCTTATAATTAACAGACTTTATCTTAACCGGAGACCGGCGTTTGATCTTCTTTTCAATAAACTCCATATTTTTACGGGCGTCTTTGATGCTTTTTGCCCGAATAGCCAGAATCACTTCAGGATCATGTCCTAATAACCCCGGTTCGGATTGCGTTATGGCAAACTCTCCGGACATCCAGCTCAGGAAGTTCTCTTCCAGAGAAATACCAAACAGGCTTTCTATCTTTTTCCGTGAACTCTGATAAGAGTCATACAACAGTTTATCATGAACAGACAGAGCATTCTCCAGTTCCTTCACGAAAGTTACCGGACTATCAAAGCCGATATTTGTATAAAGAGCCGTTCGCCCGGACAAAATCTCGTGAGCTTTCATTTTATGCTTCCCCGAATTCAGCAAGGCAGTGATATAAGGATCCACCGCATCTTTCTTCAACGTATAACCTTTCACCTCCATCCGGTCTTTATCCATATTCAGGTAAAGGCCCGCAAAATTCATAGAATTACTGAACAGATCGACATATTCATTTCTCGCTCCCAGATAAATGGACATAAACTGAGGAATACGGGCATAGTTGATAAATACCCTGACAAGCCCTTTACCGGAAACTAATTTTTCCGTTTCAATAAAAGACTGGTCAAGTCCGATCTTAGGCTTATTACGGGAGTTGATGGCAGATTCAACGAGTCCGGAAGTATAAGAACCTACCAGGTGATTATCTACAAAAGCAGTATAAAAGACATCACGGGTATCCGGATCACGCATTTCAAGAATGTTAATTCCATTATGCATTCGATTAGTGACGGTAAAGCCGGACATTGCCAGCACTGTTTCGACCTGATCTTTCAATAAATCCATTTTAGAAGCTTTCTGCATATCTACTATAAGCAGAAAATCCCAATCGGTAGCGCGGGTCTTATGAAGTGAGATAAGCAGATCCCGCTGACCGACCAGTGATAACAGCACTTTATTGCTTTTGACAACCGAGTCAAGCTTTTCTACACTCTTCGCAACTTCTTCAAATGATTTCGCTTTTCTCAGACATTGCCAGGTTTCGCTTCCACTAAACTTTTCCCAATCTTCAATCGGAGCAGATGACTGAATAATAAATGCCGCATCCTCCGGCACCAGATAGATCTGCTGAATATTACGGTCGGGCGAAATAAACAGATAAACGATGGAGTATACCATGTATACAGCCAAAGCTAGTCCTGCCGTAAGCAAAGTCCTTTTTACAATTTTTCGTGTATTATTTTTCTTCTCATTTTTCCCGGGTTCAACATATTGCCCTTGTTCCCCATTGTTTAATTCATCCATTATTTATTTGTTATTGAGTTGATTGGGCAAAATTACTAAAAAAAGATGGAAGTTGAAATTCACAGGTCGGTTTATACTTTAAATCTTCTCATCCATCTACATCCACCATAAATCAGAGCTATTCCCCCCAATATAAATATCCCTCTTTTCCACCTATTGACACGTTTCACAGAAACAGTTTTCTTCACCTCTTCACTCGTTCTGAACTCTACCCCGGACTCCAAAGACAGAGAATCTTCTTCCGCTGACATACTACCGGCAACCACCTGCTGCAGCTTCCCTGTCCTTCGGTCAAGAGAATTCTTCATGATCTTCACAGAAACCTGCGAAGCCGTATCCACAGGATATATGAAAACGATCTGTTCCAAATGCTCTTCCACTACTTCCGAATCACTTCTCGAAATGAAAGCCTGCTGAAGCAAACTGTTCCTGCGTCCGACCGTAGAACTCGAATCAACTTTAATCTCCCGGCTCTTACAGACAATCTCCTTCTTACCTCTGCACCCCAAGCACAAAAAAGGAATCATTAAAGCCACCAACCATACAAACAAGGCTTCCCTCCCACTTCTCAGAAACTCCTTCACATCAAAACAAGGACAAACCTTTACGTATTCATTAGCCTCAATTACCCCATCTTCATTCAAATCCGGCGAAGTGTCCCGATGTCCCAAAACCTGAAATACCATACTCTTTCTGCAAATCCATGATCAATTGATAAAGCACCCTTTTCTGAGCCTTCGTCCGAGTATCCGCAGGATGCCCGTTTACATCCAGCCCACCAATATAGCATATCCCGATACTATGCTCATTCCAGCCTTTGCAATGAGCCCCCGCCAAAGAAATATCCCGCCCTCTCTCCAATCTTCCGTCCAGACAGACAACATAGTGATACCCTATACCATTAAATCCACGTTCACGATGCCAACGGCCAATATCTGCTGCTGTAAAATCCTGCCCGACTTTTGTAGCCGAACAATGTATAATAATAGAATCTATTTTTCTCATGATATTCATATATTAGTCATTATTTAATAATCCGAAGGTGGCATTCTTTGGGTACATCCTCTGATCTCACACTTTTTCACTTCAGATTCCTTTTGAATCAGCTCCACTTCATGACACTTATGTATCCAATTTATTTTCTCCTCCTGTTCCTTACGCAGTTCGATATAGAGGCCATCTGTTTTTTCATCCCGCTGAGTCAAGCGATCTTCCAGCCAGTCCACCTTCTTACGTCGGTTTTCTTCTTCCAGATTACAGACCGAGGCTTCCTCTTTTCTGGCATCCGTCTTACGACAGGAGATGTATCGTACTATCCATTTCACTGCTTCCAGACCGCCCATAGCAGTAATAAAAGCAAGGATTGTTGTTATTTGCATACTCTTATTTACTTGTAAATAAGTCGAAACTTTAATTAGCTTTCGAAAAGCTTATAAGAAAGAATGAGGCCGAAGCCCCATCCTTATAATCACCCTGTTATAATGAGCTACCTTACTTTTCATATTATACTGTCGGATCCGGTGCTTCATCATCGTCACCCGATCCACCACCCGGATTCGGGTTTTCTCCATCATTCCCGTCATCCGGATTTCCTCCGATAACATCCGATTTATTAATATGATCCAGATCCTTGAATTTCAAGCCATCCGAACGAGTTGATGTTCCGGTAGACAGACGAATATCCGAGTTGGCACGAAAACAGATGCGTAATCCTTGAATATCAGCTGAGGTAAAGTCTTCCGCTTTCTCTGTCCCTTTGCTTTGGGCAGACAAGAAAAAGTAACCCAGTCCTTCGATATTTACTGAACGCCCCGCCAGTAATGTTTTTCTCAATAAAGTACGAAAGTCCTTTAAAACACTAATTGTTTCACCCTCACTTACTCCCGAATTGGAGGAAATCTCTTTTGCAATTTCTTTCAAAGTTGCACTCGTATCGTATTGATAAGAGATTACCGGATACACTTTCTTTCCTAATTCTTTGTTGGTAGGGTCACACAAACGAGACACTCTTCTAAATCTAATTGCCATAATTTTGGTCCTTTCTTTTTAAGATAAATACTAATGATTATTACTTCGCTAACGTTAACGATGCAAAGATGCGCCATCTTCATTAGGAATGAAAGGACAAGATTAAATCATGATTAAAGAGTACTGGGAAGAGATTTATAAGAAAGAAAAGCTAGTTAAGACGAAAAAAGGGACAGGAAGAGGAAACGGGAAGCTAAAATAATCAACCTTGGACAAGTTTTTTCTCCATATATATAAAAAATTTGCGAAAACATGCCTGGCATATCTCCGCACTACAACAGCCATCGATCTATATTCCTTTTCTCCGCACTGAACTCCACTCCCACTTTCACCACTTCACGGTCGTCTGCCTGATAGGGAATTAAATAACCTTTCTCATCAATCTGCTGCAAAGCTTGTTCAGCGGTTCCATTCAGTTTAAATTCGAACACATAAATATATTTAGGCGTTTTCACCACTGCATCGGCACGTCCACGAGCACTACGGACCTCAACTTCGGTGAATTGCCCCATTAACTTGAACACTAAATAAAACACGACCTGATAATGACGTTCGGTCGAATCGCTCAACTCATAAGGAAAATCTGCGAAGAAAGCCTGAAGACGGGTAAGGAAGGCATCTACCTCTCCGGCACGTAATTCCTGAACGAATTTGCCTATATAGAAATTCTGTTCATCTTCATTGACCGGTGTATAATAAGGAACCAGAAAATTGAGAAAGCCATAACGCACTTCATCATTGGGGAAAGCCAGACGATAAAGTTGAAACTCTTTGTCATAGTCCTTGATAGTCAGATAACCACTCTGATAAATCAACGGAATCGGATTGTTGGCATCCACCCGATATTCCATAAATGAAGATGCACTGGCTTCTATCCCATCAATTAAAGTGCGCAGGTCATAATCACTCTCTTTGAGCAACTCGACAAGGAAAGTAGGTGTTCCGGTCTGAAACCAGTAACTACCAAACTCCTGTTTTGAAAATGAGTTGAGCACACTGAACGGATTAAACACACCCGCACCTTTCGGATGAAAATGATAACCATCATATCGTCGTGTCATCATTTCCATAACCGCTTCTGAAGTCATATCATTGACTGCCGCCTGTCGCTCCAGTTCAGGAACAAAAGTTGAGCCAAGTTCTTCCTTTGTAATCCCACACAATGTAGCATAAGCAAAATCCAGGCTAATATCATTCAACTGATTCAAATCACTGAACACACTGACTTGTGCAAACTTGGTCACACCTGTCAGAAATACAAAACGGAGATAACGGTCAGAACTCTTCAATACTCCATAAAAAGCCTTCAGAGTCCTACGGTAATCATCCAATAGAGAACCATTACCCAAAGCCTGCAACAGAGGTTTATCGTATTCATCTACCAATACCACTACTCCACAGCCTGCCTGTTCACTGGCGCGACGGATCACTCCTGCAAAACGTCCGGAAAGAGTTTCCTCATCCTCTCCTTTTCCATATTTCAACTCCCATTGCGTCAAATGCCGGCTAAGAATCTCAACCAAAGCTTGGGATGAATCATATTTTTCTGCATTCAAATCCAAATGAAACACCGGATACTTCTTCCATTCCTTCTCAAGTTCGGCAACAGCAAGTCCTTCAAACAATTCCTTCCTGCCTTCAAAGTATGCTTCGAAAGTGGAAAGAAGAAGACTTTTTCCAAAACGACGGGGGCGACTTAGGAAATAAGGAGTCTCTGTAGAAGCTATTTTCCATACAAAAGCCGTTTTATCTACATAAAGATATCCCCCTTCGCGGAGTTTCTCAAAAGTCTGTATCCCAATTGGAAGTTTACGCATTATGCCATCCATCATTATTCTTCATTTTTTGTGATTCAAAGATAATCATTATTTCTATATTCCATTACTATAACTTTCGATTTTTAATATCGTTCATTAATCAATGCTTATTATATATCTCTTCATCCACCTATATCCGCTACCGGCAACCACCTGCTGAAGCAAACCTTTGGGTGCATCCTCTAATCTCACACTTTTTCACTTCAGATTCCTTTTTAATCAGCTCCACTTCATGACACTTATGTATCCAATTTATTTTCTCCTCCTGTTCCTTACGCAGTTCGATATAGAGGCCATCTGTTTTTTCATCCCGCTGAGTCAAGCGATCTTCCAGCCAGTCCACCTTCTTACGTCGGTTTTCTTCTTCCAGATTACAGACCGAGGCTTCCTCTTTTCTGGCATCCGTCTTACGACAGGAGATGTATCGTACTATCCATTTCACTGCTTCCAGACCGCCCATAGCAGTAATAAAAGCAAGGATTGTTGTTATTTGCATACTCTTATTTACTTGTAAATAAGTCGAAACTTTAATTAGCTTTCGAAAAGCTTATAAGAAAGAATGAGGCCGAAGCCCCATCCTTATAATCACTCTGTTGTAATGAGCTACCTTACTTTCCCATTATACTGTCGAGTCCGATGCTTCATCATCGTCACCCGATCCACCACCTGGATTCGGGGTTTCACCTTTACTTTGGGCAGACAGGAAAAAACACCCCAATCCTTCGATATTTACCGAACGAAGGTGCATATTTATCACCTTTTAATACATATAAGTACAATATAATATCAAATATTTATATTCATATTTTAAAACAAAAACCAGTCATTCCATCTTACATATAGAATTTCCAACATTTCATATACAATACATTTAGTATTAATCTAAATCTATTATACAACTTTCTGCTTCGATTAATCAATTAAATAAATAATTCTACAACAATTCGTCAAATCACACAAACAAAACTATTGTTTTTATGTTATTACAAGTTACATTTACATCGTAAATACAATTTCCTACTTTATCAGAAGGGGACAAATGTATTTTATTTGATATTAATTCATGATTGAGCACAAACAAACAGCTATTGAGACATCATGGTCCGATAGCATACTTAATATTAGACCACCTCCTCCCCTGATTATTCACCTGAGGCTAGTTTACTACGCCTAATACAAATAAATGAAAATAATTATTGTTACTTGGGGGACATTGCTTTTTTATTGATAGTTCAAGACATTTAGAATCTGAATTCTCAATAAGCATAACTCATAACCAAATATTGACCTCCCCCAAAACAAACAAATTAGAGATCATATTATTTGAGTTTATGGATGTGCACAATTATGGAATCATAGTTGGCACATAATCTTTCATGTCTCTTGAATCAGAAAGAAAAAGCAAACTCCATCGAGTGACGTCATTTAAAATATAATAACATGATGTATTTAAAGACAATATCTATTGCTGCATCTTTCTTAATAGCAACAATATTTGAAAATCAATCATATTTAGTTTTATTGCTGATAGTAGCAGGTTTCTTTCTCTACTGGCATTTATTTCATTATCTTTCCATACAAAAAGAAAGAAATTTCCTCAAAGAAGAGAACCAGTATTTTATAGATTCTTTCCAAAGTATTCGAAATCCAATTACATTAGTTCATGTTCCTTTACGAACGATCTGTAATGATAACTGTCCCGAGAACATAAAGAATGATTTGTCACTGGCTATTCGAAATATAGAATGTTTAAATGAGAATCTGGACAAATTGTCCGGATTAAAATATTTGCATAATCATCCCGAAGTCCTAAACATTACCGAACATGAATTAGGAAACTATTTAAGAAACAGAATTTGCTCCCTACAAGGTTATGCAACGAACAAACACATAAAAATAATAATCAAGACAGAATTCACTTATGCCAGTGTATGGTTGGACAAAAACAAAATCTCACCTATTATCGATAAATTCATAACGAACGCGATCGACTGTTCTGAGCCGGAGTCAAACATAACATTGCTAATTTCTATCAGTCAGGAACATTGGGAAATAAGTGTACCCGATTCAGGAAATGGTAAACTAACAAAGCTTTATAATCAGAATAAACACCGGATGATAAGACAGAAAGCAGAATTTGAATGCCATTTTTCCAAAAGCATGTTATTGAAGAAACTAGCAGATTTGTGTAATGGCAAGATCTTAGTAAGCAATATAAATCATACAGTCACATTAAGATTTCCTGTGAAATGCTCTTGTGAAGACCAATCAAATCATTCGCCGCTGTGTTTCACCAATCATACTGAAATTGAAAAGATAGACCGTTTGCTCGTAAAGGCTCCCTGCAAAAGAAATTCCCACAAACCGACAGTCGTACTTGCCGACAGTAATGATGATTTCCGATCCTATCTGACAAGTTGTTTAACGGAAGAATTTACTATTAAAAGTTTCAGAGATGGCGGCGAAGCTATGACCTGCATAAAAAATGAATATCCTGATTTAGTGATTTGTGATACAGAACTTCAGAACATGGATGGTGTCGAACTCTCGTCAAGATTGAAAACATCCTGCGAAACATCAATCATACCTATCATTCTTTATAGTTCGCATATAGATATTGACCAATACAATAGAAGAAAGACTTCTTTAGCTGATACATTCTTGCAACAGCCCTTTAGTATAGCAGATTTAAAGATTGAAATGTCAATCCTTATCAAGAACAATCGTTTTCTTCGAAAATCATTTCTACAACGATTGTTTGGAGAAGAGTTTTTGGAGATAAAAGCGTCAGAAATATTGCAGGATGGTGAACACCCTTTGATAAGTAAAGTTACTAAAATCATTCTGGAGAATCTGAATAATGAAAAACTAACCATAGGCTCCATTGCCAAAGAGCTTGGAATTAGCAGGACCAGTCTTTACAACAAGTGGACGCAATTAACAGGTGAAGCACTTAACAAATTCATTCTCAAAATCCGCATGGAAAAAGCACATGAAATGTTAGAGAGTGGGAAATATCGCGTAAACGAAATACCAGAGAATATCGGAATGAAGGATATGGATCACTTCCGCGATAATTATAAGAAGCATTTCGGAAAAACACCTGCTCATACCATTAAAAACGTTTGAGATATTTACATTGAAAAACGGGTTTAAATAAAACAACCTGAGACCGATAGAAGAACTGTTGACGCAATCAACCAAACTTCTTTCTATCGGACTCAGGTTTATATTTACGATAACGACACATAGCTAGTCAGGCATAACATTCCTTAACTATCGGTCTATATTCCTTTAAGGAAAGCATCAACCTCTCCGACACGCAATTCCTGAACGAATTTGCCTATATAGAAATTCTGTTCATCTTCATTCACCGGTGTGTAATAAGGAACTAGAAAGTTAAAGAAACCATAACGAACCTCATCATTTGGGAAAGCCAGACGATAAAGTTGAAACTCCTTATCATAGTCCTTGATAGTATAGATTGCCAAATATCTACTTCTTCTTTTCTTGACCATACCCATAGCCGTATCCATAACGTTTACCATAACCGTAATGCTTACCATACTTGCCATAGCCATAGTAGTAGCCATATTTTCTCCTCTTCAGGTCTACACCATTAATGATAGTACAAAGATTAGGCAATTTCTTTTCGTGATACAATTCATTGATCAATGTGTATTCCGCTTTATGTGTATAATCAGTACGACATACGTATGCTGATAAATCCGCCACACGACCAATTAATAAGGTATCAGTCACCATACCAATAGGAGCAGTATCAAGAATGACATAATCAAAATTCTTCTTCAGAATCTCAATAGCCTTGTCCAATCCATCACGTGCCAATAGTTCGGTAGGATTGGGAGGAACGGTACCACCCGGAAGGATATACAGATTCTTATTCACATCGGACTGTTGTATCAAACTCATCAAATCCATTTCCGGATTGGCAAGATATTGAGTTATCCCTTTCTCCTTGCTCGAAAGATTAAATACTTTATTCAGTCCCGGCTTACGAATATCAAGACCTACAATCACCACCTTCTTTCCCAAAAGAGAAAGACTGATAGCCAAATTCGACGAAACGAATGATTTTCCTTCGCCACTGACAGTTGAGGTCACAAGGATCACCTTCTGATCATTATCGAGCATAAACTGAAGATTGGTCCGAATATTACGGAAGGTTTCACTCATTAGATTATTCTTGTTCTCGAAGACAGCGATAGAGCCATTCTTATCATTCTTCTCATCAGTTAATGGAATATCACCGACAACAGGAACACTCGTTAGTTTCTCCACATCGGCACGACCTTCGATCTTGAATTTCGTCAGTTCAATCAAGTAGATGATACCAACCGGAATTCCAACACCAAGCATCAATGCAATCAAATAGATCATAGAGCGTTTGGGAGATACCGGGATATCATCAGCTATCGCTTCATCAATGATCTTCGCATTATTCGCAGTGGCAGCAAGCGCAATAGCATTCTCTTCACGTTTCTGTAACAACATCAGATACAATCCTGCCTTGATCTCCTGCTGACGGGCAATACTCACATAAGCACGTTCCTGACCCGGAGCGTTGCTGATACGACGGGAATAACGACTCGCTTCACGGTCAAGGCTCTCTTTGGTAATCATCAGTCCCTGCAAGGTTCCTTCAAGGGTAGCCTGTACATTGGCTTTCATAGCACGGATACTCGTATCTAGATTCACAATCGTGGGATTATTTTCTGTTGATGTGCGTAGCAAGCGTTTACGCTCAATAAGCATTTCGTTATAACGTTCAATGGCTCCAATCAAGGCAGCATCCTGTAAACCTACATTACTCGGCAAGACTTCGTATTCATTGCCTCGCAAATACTTACGCAAGTCATTCACCAAACTGATTTGAGTACGGTTCTCTACGCTCTTCTTTTCATACTCAGCATTACCAGCTAAGGCTATCTGAGCTTCACTCGTCAAATCCGTGATACCTGCATCACGCTTGAAAGATTCCAGATTAGCTTCCGTACTACCCAATTCTTTTGAGATAATGCCAATACGTTCATCAATAAATTCCGCCGTCTTCTGAGCGATTTCGTTTTTATCATTGTTCGTATTGCGATTATACATTTCAAGCAACTGGTTGATAAAGTCCTGTCCACGCTGCAAACTGGAGTTCTTCAACGAAATTACGGCTACAGAAGTAGTCTTAGAAGTAGGAGCAATAGACAAACTGTTACAATAGCCTTTTGCCACTCTCATCGGTTTGTTTATTGTCGCAGTTATATGGCGTACACTCTGCTCTATCCGAGGAACCTTCGTTCCATCCTGTAAAGTTACCGAATCAACTTCCTGAAAGAAAGCCAATGTACCTTCATCAGTTGGAAAAATGGCAGGTAACTTTTCAAAATGCTTCTGATACCCTTTCTCACCTACAGTCACGTTCACATCCATACTACCTTCAGGTTGCAAAGTCATCTCTACTACCATCGGAGAACTTAGTTTCTCAGCTTCTTGAGGAGTCAAACTCACTTGGACAGGAGATGTCTTATATAAACCTTTAGCGGGAAATTCATCCTCATCTGCATAAGTTATATACAGTCCCAATTGATTAACCACCTCTTTAACGAGCGTTTTCGAACGCAAAACTTCCAACTCATTATCAATATTCTTAGAAGAAGTCATCAGACCACTTAATCCCATATCCTCCAATT
>OGHZ01001141.1_pt1 | contig 12099 bp, 5 predicted proteins | sample 1571661 | NCBI WGS metagenome assembly OGHZ01 (sample SAMEA2582040, study PRJEB24529) | metagenome | biome: Human gut stool | place: China | collected 2011 | reverse complement strand
TGATAGATAAGAAGGAAGAACTTGTTGAAAAGATTAATGCAGATGGATTGAAGCTATATGAGAATGATAAAGATGTCATATATCATCCAAAGGCATTGCTTAGCAGCGAAGGAATAGGTGAGGTTGATCTTGTTATTATATTTGTCAAGGCATTATATTCAAGAGCTGCTCTTATGGAAAATAAGGCTATAATCGGCGATAATACTTATGTTTTAACTCTTCAGAATGGTGCCGGACACGAAGATATTATTGAAGAGTTTGTTCCTAAGGAAAGAATTATTATAGGAACAACAGAAGATAATGGAGCTATTCTTGATAACGGATATGTAAGAAGAGGCGGTAAGGGTAAGACTAACATTGGCATGCTTGTAGAAGATAAGAAGGGTATGCTTGATAAAGTAAAGGAATGTTTTGATGGATGTGGTTTTGATACACACATTTACAGTAACATACAGCAGCTTATATGGGATAAGCTTTTTACGAATGTCTCACTTAGTGCATTAACAGGAGTGCTACAGGTGCCTATCGGCTTCATCGCAGAGGATGAATATGCCTGGAATATGACAGTTACACTTATAAAAGAAGCAATGCAGGTAGCAAAGGCTATGGGACTTGAGTTTGATGAAGATGAGATGATTGAGAGAGTAAGAAATACATCTATCAACTCGCCAGAAGGAAGGACTTCTATATATGCAGACTTAAAGGCAGGAAGACTTACAGAGGTTAATACAATAAGTGGTGCAGTTGTGAAGGCAGGAGACAGACTTGGAATTCCGGTTCCTTCGCATAAAATGATAGTTAATATGGTTCATGCTATGGAGAATAAAAGTAAAAACAATGTCCAGTAAATAAGCATTTAAAGAGTCATTACTGGATTGAATACTGAATTAAATACGAAATGTCTGCAGGTGAAAGGCAGACAGAAGGGAGCAGAGATGATATTTTCATCAATTCACACACAGGATGATTATTCTAATTATCCAAAGGCAGTACAGAGAGCTATAGAATATTTAAAGAGCAATGATTTTACTAAAATGCAAACAGGTGTATATGAAATAGAAGGTAAACTGTTATATGCACAGGTATTCGATGCTATGACAGAACCAGTAAGTGATAGAAAACCAGAGGTTCACGAAAAGTACTTAGATGTCCAGTTCCTTGTAACAGGAAGAGAAAAGTTGGGTTTTACACCAGATACAGGAAATTATGAGGTGGATGAAAGATTCGATGAAAGAGATCTTATATTCTACAAGAAGATAGAAAATGAAGGCTTTATCACCTCAACGCCAGGATGTTTCTGTGTATTCTTTCCAACAGATGTACACAGACCACAGGTTGCAGATGGAGAACCTATGGAAGTAAGAAAGGTTGTAGTCAAGGTAAGCTTAGAGCTTTTAAAGTAATCAGGCAGATGCATAAGAGCAAAGCTGTCAGTTGTTTATCAGGGTTTATGACTGATGGTTGAAATGTATCAGATATGGAGGAATTTATGGGCAGGAAAATAATAGCATTAGTATTATGCATAACAATGCTGGCCAGTCTTACACTTACAGGATGTTCAACTGACAGTGCAGACGGTCAGGAAGTAAAGATTATAAGAGTAGCATTTAACCAGAATGAGAATCATCCACAGTATAAAGCTATGAAGGAACTTGGTGAAAAGTTCGAAAAGGCGACTAATGGAAGATACAAGATGACTATATATGCCAATGGTGTACTTGGCGAGCAGGGTTCCATGGCAGAGTTTATAAGAACAGGAGCTCTTGATATGGCTATCGTACCCTGTTCAGTTCCAGAAGGATATGATTCTGATTTTGCTATCGTAGGTGCCCCTTATCTTTATAAGGATATGGATCACTTAAGAAGAGCAACAGAAGCTGGTGTGTTTACAGATCTTTTTAAGTCAACAAGAAAGTATAATTTTGAGGTTCTTACAATATATACAGCTGGTGAGAGAAATATATATGCAGCCAAGCCTATTAACTCAGCAGAGGATCTTAAGGGTATGATCGTCAGAGTTAATGATAGTACAACATACCTTAACATGGTTAAGTATATGGGTGGTACAGGTACAGCAATGTCTCAGTCAGAGGTATATACAGCACTTCAGCAGGGTGTTATAGATGCAGGTGAAAACAGTGAACTTGTATATTCAGATTTCAAGCATTATGAAGTGGCTAAGTATTATTCATATACAAGACATATTGTACATCCAGATGTAGTAGTAGCAAGTACTAACTTCCTTGACAGTTTATCAGCAGAGGATAGAAAGATATTCGACCAGCTTGTCATGGAATCAACAGATTATGAGTTTGATACATTTAAGGATGCTGTCGAAAAGGGCAAGGAAGAAGCAGAAGCCCATGGAGCAATCTTTGTATATCCTGATACTAACGAATTCAGGGAAAAATGTCAGCCATTACTTGATAGTATCGCTAATCAGTCAGATATGACAAAGGATATATATAATAAGGTAGAAGCTCTACGTAATCAGGATTAATGAGGAGGTGTACTTATATGAAAATAGTTAAGAATATACTAGATAAGATAACTTCGTATGCAAGCGTATTCATATTTATTATGATGGTGCTTATGGTAACTTACCAGGTAGTTGCAAGATATATCTTCTCTTCACCAAGCAGTGTGACAGAGATTCTTACAAGATATTCATTCGTATGGTTGATAATCATATCTGCAACTTATATGTTTGGACAGAGAGAACATATCAATATAGCAGTTTTAAAGGATAAGCTTCCAGGAAAAGCAAAGACAGTGGTAAACATTATAATTGAGTGTGTAACTATAGTGTTTGCAGGACTTATAATGGTATTCGGCGGCTTCAAGATTACACAGATGAATTTTGTACAGTACGATTCAATATTACATATTCCAACAGGTATTATATATTCTATAATTCCAATATGTGGCGTGATTATTATATTCTACAGCATATATAATATCGGTCTTGAGCTTAAGAAGAAGGCAGAATAGGAGGTAAATATGAGTATAGCATTACAGGTAGCTTTAGTAATGGTTACAATACTGGTAGTACTGCTTGTTATCGGTGCTCCAATCGGTGTAGCCATAGGTATGTCATCAGCAGTTTCAATGATATGTATGATTCCAGCAGATGTTTCTTTCGCAACATCAGCACAGAGAATATTCGCGGGTTCTAACTCGTTTTCACTTATAGCTATTCCATTTTTTATTCTTGCAGGTAACATAATGAATAATGGTGGCATAGCACAGAGACTTGTAAACTGTGCAAAGGTAATTAGTGGACGTATGCCTGGTGCACTTGCACAGTCAAATGTAGTAGCTAATATGTTATTCGGAGCAATCTCAGGCTCAGGTGCAGCAGCAGCCGCTGCCATGGGTGGTACAATCGGACCACTTGAAGAAAAGGAAGGATATGATAAGAACTATAGTACAGCAGTTAACGTAGCATCTGCTCCTGTAGGTATGCTTATCCCACCAAGTAACACTATGATCGTTTATTCAAGCGTTGCAGGCAGTGTTTCTATAGCAGCACTTTTTATGGCAGGGTATATTCCAGGTATTCTCTGGGGTGGTGCAGTTATGGTGCTTGCAGGTATTATGGCTAAGAAACGTGGTTATCAGGCAGAGTCAAGAGTACCGCTTAAGATAGCACTTAAGACCTTCTGGCAGGCAATACCAAGTCTTTTACTTATCGTAATCGTAATCGGAGGTATCCTTGGAGGTATCTTTACAGCAACAGAGGGTTCTGCTATTGCAGTAGTGTATGCAACGGTATTATCACTTATATACAGAGCATTTAAGATTAAGGATATTCCTAGAATTGTCCTTGAAGCAGCTAAGACAACAGGTATTATCACATTCATGATAGGTCTTTCATCTATTATGTCATGGGCTATGGCATTTACAGGAATTCCAGATATGATAGCTAAGGCAATACTTGGTCTTACAACTAACAAGTTCCTTATATTACTTCTTATAAATGTATTATTACTTGTAGTAGGTACATTTATGGATGTAACACCAGCAATACTTATATTTACGCCTATCCTTTTACCAATCTGTAAGTCACTTGGCATGGATGCTATCCACTTTGGTATATTACTATGCTTCAACTTATCTATTGGTACAATAACACCTCCTGTAGGTACAATCCTCTTTACAGGCTGCCGTGTTGGTGGAACGACAATCGAGAGCGTTATAAAGACACTGCTTTCTTACTTCGGAGTAATCCTTATAGCATTGTTACTTGTAACATATATTCCTCAGATATCAATGTTCCTTCCACATATACTTGGTCTTGTATAGTGCTGGATAATGTTTAATGATTATCAGATAAGATTGATTTATTGGACTGGTACAAATGTGAATCACATCACATTTATATAAACTTTTTTCCTAATATAAAACACCATGAAAGTTTAAAGGCTTTCATGGTGTTTTTGTAGTTGGATTGATTTTCATGTAATTGATTATGATGTGTAGATAGTTATATAATATAGTACTTATGTACTAAAAAAAAGACAAATAAAAGATGAAAAAATCTGTAGTTGATATATAAAATAAAAAAAATTTGGTGGTGTAAAAATAGTGCAGGTTGTATTCTTAAATAAAAATATGAGGCATTTTTTTGTGTAAGATTAACATAGAGTATGACATGTATTAGAACAATCAAAAATCTTATTTTTCACACTATCTCTTGTTAATAGTGTACATCATAGTATTTTATGCCGGGAAAGGGAGAAAACATGAAGAAATCAGTAATGAAGAAAGGATGGTTTAAGAGAATATCGGCTGTGATTATGGCTGTTGCTTTAATCTTGTCGGGAATTTCTATACCAGATGGGCTGTTTGCTGTTAAGGCAAAGGCAGCTGAGAGTATGTCTGCTATATGGACATATGCAGATACGAACGATAAAATGTTTGACAGTAATGGGAATAAAGTTACCCAGTTGCAAAAAAATAGTGGAAAACTGCTTAATTCTGATAATAACGAATTAACAGTGGATGCCACATCAGGTAAGTTTGCAAGCAATGGAAGTAATGCATATCAGACTAATGCAGGTACGTTATTTACATTTCCTATAGTTAAGGGAGCTGGCAGATGTACAATTACTTTAAAGTCAGAAAGTACATTAACTGCCTCTGATATTGAATTAGATGGTATGCAGGATACTACTGTACAGGCTAAAGGAAACAAGATATACGAGATAACAGGATATGTGAATAATGGTGCAGAGAATGTAGCACTTAAAGTAGGTGTTAATACATATTTATATTCTATCCAGATAGATTCATCTACAAGTACTGCAACAACATCAGCAGCATTTTCTGATAACAAGCTTAATGATTTTAAGACAAGTACAGATAAAAAGATTTCTGCAGTATGGGATTATAGTACCAATAATACAATGACAGCCGCAGCTAATAATACTACAGCGACTGTGATACAATCAGGTAAAGGAACATATACTAATGCTGATGGTGATGTATTATATATTGATGCATCTAAAGGAAAGTTTTATCCTGATGCATCTAATAAAAGAATCCAGATTAATACTGGCACTAAACTGTATGTTCCAGTTATAGGAGATAAAGCAGTTATAACACTTATAGTTAATAAGAATAATATAAGTGCAGTTGATAATACAAAAGATATACTGTCTTCATACTGGAAGGTGAGTGGAAGAACAGTCAGGAAAGCAGAATGCATATCTAATACAAAATTAGATGGTTCATATAATACAGTTACAATAGAGTGTTATCTTACAGGTGATGAAGGTGATATAGAATTAGAATCAGTTTATAATTCTTCAACATATATTCAGTCTGTTTCAGTTGAATGTATGGAGCTTGAAAAGACATCAATCAAAGGAACTATCACATCCTCATCAGCTATTCCTGATGGAACAAGTGTAGTTGCAGTTAATAAGACTACAGGTCTGCAGTATTCTGGTATTATATCAGATAACATGTACTCAGTTGAGGTTCCAGTAGAAGATGAAGAGATGGAATATGAGCTTTCTATAAGTAATCCTGCTTATATTATAACTAGTGGTATAACATCGGTAAAGGTTAGCAAGGAAGCTTCAGGTCAGGTGACAGCAGATATTACAATCATGAAGCTTTCAACTAAGATGGTAACTGGTAATATAACAGGTATTGCAGATGAATACGATGTGTCACAGCTTGGAGTATCATTTTTAACAGATGCTGATACAGAATATGTACCAGAGGTCGTTATGGCAGCTGATAAGAAGTCATATTCTGCAAGAGTTGAAAAGGGAGTGACATATAATGTAGTACTCACAGGAGCGGATGATTATGAGATAACATCAGCACATAGTGGAGTAAGCTATACAGAAGACGGAGTATTAGACATAACAGCAGGTCTTAAGCCAACATATGCTGTTACACTTAATCTTCCAGATAAACCGGATCTTACAGGAAAGAATATAATATATACATATACTAACAAAGATAACAGCAGATATACATATAGCTTTGATTCAAAGGATAATATAAGGCTTAGAGAAGGCTCTTATACACTTACTATTGGTGGTGATTTCATAGCACAGCCATATAAGCTTAAGTCAGGAGCAGATATAACAGTTAAATCAGGTGAAGTGACACAGAAAGTTATATTCGAGCAGATAACAAGCTGGTCTTTCGTGTCTGGTTCTGGTGATTATTTTAATAAGACAATACAAAATAATACCGGATATTATAATGGACTTTATATTGATGCAAGTACAGGAAAGCTGGCTGCATCTGGTGATAAAGCGCAGTTTAATGGTGGGACGAAGATAGTAGTTCCTGTAACTGGAAGATGTACGGTATCTGTAGAAGCATATAGTGGTATGTATGCTTTGTATACAATAGGTGGAGAAGCAGCGAGTACAACAACAGCAGTTTCATCTTACAGATATGATTCTAAGGAGGCAGGTACAGTAGAGATAGTATCTACAGGAGGAGATGCCTATATCAAGTCAATATCAGTAGTATACGATGCCAAGGAAGTTGAATATGTTGAGCAGCCAAAGATGCCAGTTATAACAGGCAGCACAGATAGTCTTGTAGTACAGCCGGAAGGACAGAGGCTTAAGCTGACACAGACAGGTGGTACACTTTCAGCAGATAAAACTAATATAAGTTCAACAGTAAGTTACTATGGTTTTGAAGAAACAGCAGATATTAATAAATTATCAGCAGATATAATTATTAATTCATGTGGAAACAGCTCAAGCAACGGCTTATTCTTTGGTGCTTATGATGGCAGCATGATAGCTACAGCTGGTATAAGAAAGTCAACAGAATTAAAGCAGATATATTACAAAGGAACAAGTGAACCAGTTGGTGCAGGAAGTGCATTATCAGGAACTGTAGCTGTTGGTACAATGGTGCATTTTGAGATGGTAAAGACAGACGAGGGTCTGGCTATATCTGTTACACCAAAAGGACAGACAGAACAACAGTTAGTGTACAAGTATACAAGTACAGAGCTGTTTAAGACTGATAAAGCTGCTACAGCAGTATCTTATGGTTTTGTATTAGCCGGAGTTGAGGCGACTATTAAGAATATGAAGTATGAAGCCGCTGATGGAAAAGTTCTTTATGACCAGAATAAATGCTACAAGGCAAAAGGAACAGCACCGGAAATAGATACAGTTACAGCTATAGGTTCAGACACAAGAGAATATATAGATGTAAGCTGGACTAATAAAGTAGAGGCAGACGGAGATGGCTTATATGTACTTGAAGTTTCACAGGATAATGGAAGTACATGGAGTAAGGTTGAGTCTGCACTTACAGATACTTCATACAGATATATATTAAAAGAAGCTGGCGATTACAAGTTCAGGGTAAGCGGAAAGCTTGGTGTTGACGGTGAGATTAATTCATACGTTGAGTCAGATAAAGTATATATAAGACCAGCACTTGATAAACCAGTGCTTAGTACATTATCAACAAGTGATAAGATTAATGTTGCATGGGATAAGGTTAATGGAGCAGATATATATGAGTTGTATCGTTATTCATATGATGAAACAAGTGATAATGCCAAGCTCATAGCAACAATAAGCGAATGTGCTTATGAAGATAGTGATGTTGAAGCAGAGATGCCATATTATTACTATGTCATAGCATACTCACACATAGATGGCAGGATTGATAATTATAGTAATCCATCAGATTCTGTATGGGCAGTACCAAGTGCAGGACATACAGGAGAATATGCATATGAAGATTCTTCAGCAGGACTTACTATAACAAGAAGATCATACAACACAGTATATGATGGAAAGCTTACACTTGAAGGAGTTGTTGAAAAACAGTCAACAGTTACATTAAAGATTAATGGGACAGTTGTAGATGAAAAGTCTGTAGCTGTAAAGGGCACATTTGCATTTACAGATGTTTTACTTTCAGCAGGAAGAAATGATGTTGAACTGCTTATAAAGGCTAAAGATGGCAGTGTAACCAGGGAAACTTTTAATTATGTATATCTGACAAATTATGATAAAGTGGTAGATTCTGCATATGATGGAACAGATGGAGAGCAAGTTAATGGCATCCCTACATATAAGACAGTTCAGGCAGCTGTAAATTCAGTTGATAAAGCTAATACAAAAAGAGTTGTTATCCTTGTTAAGGAAGGCGATTATAATGAACATCTTGTTGTATCATCACCATATATTTCTCTTATAGGAGAGGATAGTGAAAAGACAAGAATATATTATGATGTTAAAGAACTTGCCGGAGGTGACATGGATAAGCGTTGTGCAGTACGTATTGAAAGCACAGCACACAACTTTACGGCAGAGAATCTTACGTTCGAGAATACATATAACTATCTTGGAGATGGAACTAAGAGCAATGAGTCAGCAGATGCATTAAGCAGTGATGCTGATAATGCTTCTTATATTAATGTAAGAATACTTGGTTATCAGGATACATTATGTGCCAATAAGGGTACACAGTATTACTACAAGTGTTATATAGCAGGTAATGTAGACTTTATATATGGTAATGAGCCTAGAGCGTTATTTAACGATTGTAAGCTTGTATTCCGTTATAATGCCAATAAGAATTCGGGTTATGTATGTGCTCCTAAGACTTCTGCAGATGCAGCTTATGGACTTACATTCTATAAGTGTCAGGTTCTTTCAGAGGATGGATGCTCAGGCAATAAGTATTATCTTGCACGACCTTGGGGTGCAGATGCGTATATAACATGGATAGACTGTTATATGGGAAAAATTCTACGTGCAAATGCAGCTAATCCATATGCAGATATGAGTGGTAATTCAGCCAAGGCTGCAAGATTTTATGAATATGGAAGCTATGGACCAGGATATGCTATTAATGCTAACAGACCACAGATATCTAAGAAAAAGGCAGATGAGATGATTAAGATTAATTATCTTGGATGGGATCCTTATTCAGTATTTCGTGCAGTTGGTATTAACTATGCAGGAAATGTAACAACTAAAGCAGAACAGAAATATGTTACAACACAGTATGTATCAGACACATACAATGAAAATGATGGTGATGATACTGGTCTTTACAAGTATAATGTTGAAGGTTATGCAGCAAGTGCCGGTGTAACTGGTGGTGGTAATCTTCTTGAAGAGTCAAAGAATTATTATAAGGCAGGAAGTGCCGAAGAATTCTTAGATGCAATAAAGAGCGTTAAAGCCAGCGGACGTGCATCAGTTATAGAGCTTACAGCGGATATAGCACTTGGCGATAGAGAAGTTGAGGGGTATTCAGAATATAAGTCATTTATAACTGCACATAAGAATTATCCTATTACACATCCGGATCTTATCAGATCAGGAGTATCTATGTTAAAGCTTGCAGGTATGAGCAATCTTACAATCTATTCTAAGAATGGTGCTAAGATTACACATACATGTATAGATATAACAGGTTCTGACAACATAATTATAAGAAACATTAAGTTTGATGAACTCTGGGAATGGGACGATGAAACAAGTGGTGGATATGACCGTAATGACTGGGATTATATGACTATAGAAAAGGGTAGTTCTAATATATGGATTGACCATTGTACTTTTTATAAGGCATATGATGGTGTTATAGATATCAAGACTCCATCAGCTTATAGTAATATAACAATATCATGGTGTGAATTCCTTCCAGCAAGTGATGGTGGAACATTCTTTGATAATATGATGAATGCTATGAAGGCTAATCCGGATGGATATGCATATTATAAGCATTTGCGTGAATCTGGAATGACACATGAACAGATACGTAATTATGCATATGGACAGAAGAAAACACATCTTCTTGGACAGAGCGATGAGGATACATCATCTAAGAATATAACAGTAACATTTGCTAATAACTACTATAAGGATTCTATGGACAGAATGCCTAGATTAAGATTCGGTACAGCACATGTATATAATTGTATTATGGATGCACAGAATCTTAGGAATTATCGTCTGGATATAGAAAAAACAGCAGGTTCAGAGTATGCACAGAAGATAGTAAGTAATGGTGCTTCATCTAACTGTGGAGCACATATGCTGCTTGAGAACTGTTATATGTCAGGTATCACTAATGTACTTATAAGTGGTAATGGAAGCAGTGCAGCCGGATATATCAATGCATTTAATTCTATATATATGCTTGATGGCAAGCAGGCAGAGTTAAAGGTAACACTTAACACAGATAAGGCAGGCGAGGTAGCACTTGTTCAGGATAGAGAAGAATTCAAGAATGCACTGCCATATAGTGATTATGTATTATATGCAGCAGACAGCCTGAGTACAGAGGTGCAGCCATATACAGGTGCTGGAAAGTTAAAAGACCTTACAACATTACAGTGGGAAAGAACATCTTATAATGATTTGCCACTTGTGCATAAAGAACATGTATGGAATGATGGAGAAATATCAAAAGATTCTACATGCACCGAAGCAGGTGAAAAGGTATATACATGTAAGGTGTGTGGAGAAACAAAGACAGAAGAGGTAGCAGCATTAGGTCATAGTTATAGTGAAGAATGGACAGTAGATAAAGAAGCAACCTGTGAGGAAGCAGGAAGTAAGTCACATCACTGTACAAGACCAGGCTGTGATAGCAAGACAGATGTAACAGAAATAGCAGCATTAGGTCATGAGTGGGGCGAAGGAAAAGAAACAAAAGCACCAACATGTACTGAAGCCGGAGAAAAGACATACACATGTACAAGATGTAATGCAACAAAGACAGAAGCAATCGAAGCATTAGGTCATGCTTATAGTGAAGAATGGACAGTTGATAAGGAAGCTACAACTACAGAAACTGGAAGCAAGTCACATCATTGCAAAGTATGTGGAAATAAGACAGATGTTACAATAATTCCTATGATTAAGGCAGATGTAAGCATTAATGTTGAAGTTGTAAAGAAAGAAGATACACCAGATACGACCATTGAGGGTTCAAATAATGAAATAATTAACAGTGTTTTTACAGAAGAAGAAATTAAGGCATTCAAGAATGGTGTTAAAGTAGAAGTTACAATAGATATAAACAATATCGAAAATAAAGTGACTGACAGTGATAAGAAATTAATTGATAATAAGCTTAAAGCTGATGAAAAGATAGGTACCATACTTGATATCGTACTTAACAAGAATGTAGATGGTAATAAAAATAGTGTTCATGAATTGAATTCAGCTATAAAACTTAAAGTTGCAATTCCAGAAAATATTATCAATAAGGATGCCTCTATAAACAGAGAGTATAGTGTAATAAGAATTCATAATGGAGAATCAGAAAATATATCTGTTGATTATAATGAAAATGATAATACTATCATATTTGAAACAGACAGATTTTCAACATATGCGATTGTCTACAAGGATATAATAAAGAATACTGAAGATAATAACCAGTCAGTAATCCCTGATAATAACACATCTGTAGATTCGAAAGATAACAGCGTTGCTACATCAGATACAATGCATGCAGCAGGCACAGTGTGGTTATTGTTTGCTATAAGCTCAGGAATGATATGTGTTTTATCACGAAGAAGAAAAAAGAATATATAATGATACCAGGGTCAAAAGGTCTAAACCCACA
>OGHZ01001138.1_pt1 | contig 12113 bp, 14 predicted proteins | sample 1571661 | NCBI WGS metagenome assembly OGHZ01 (sample SAMEA2582040, study PRJEB24529) | metagenome | biome: Human gut stool | place: China | collected 2011 | reverse complement strand
AGGATGGATTAGGAGAAGAAATCCCTGGTGTACGGGGCCGCCATATTACAGGTCAACTTATGGGATCCACTGAGTCAGTAGAGGTTAAGGATCTCAGTACTATACCATTCCCATACGTGGAAGAGGATATGGTCGATTTAGAACATAAAATTATCTACTATGAGTCCTCTCGTGGTTGTCCGTTCTCTTGTCAGTATTGCTTATCTGGCAATAAGAATACAGTGCGATTCTTCCCACAAGAGCGAACTTTTAAAGAATTACAATGGTTTATCGACCATAAGGTAAAGCAAGTTAAGTTTGTAGATAGAACATTTAACTGTGCACCACATCACCATCGTCCATTGATGGAATTTATGCGAGATGCAGATACAGAGACGAACTTCCATTTAGAAATGGAACCGGAACTCATGACAGAATGGGAAACAAATATTCTCTGTGAAACGCCACCAGGCCGTATTCAAATCGAAGTAGGTGTACAAAGTACACATAAGAAAACCTTAGATGCTATTAACCGCTATAATGATTGGCCATATATTCAAAAGGCTATCCGTCCTATTATTGAGGCCGGCCGTACACATGTACATATGGATTTAATTGTAGGCTTACCTTACGAAAATAAAGCACGATTTGGATTATCCTTCAACGATTTATTTAGCTTACAACCTCATGCGCTACAAATAGGGTTCTTGAAACTATTAAAAGGCTCTGGTGTACGCCGTATGGAGGAATACCAATATATTAGTGATCCATTAGCTCCTTATGAGGTTTTAAGTACACATGTATTGCCATATAAAGACGTTCGGTTCTTGAAACACTTTGAAGATGTATTTGAACGCTTCTATAATAGTGAGCGTTTTAGAACTGTCTTTGCCTATATTGGTAGAAAGCTTATTAAGGAACATACTGATACATCCATAACTGGTGAAGATACAGTAACAAATCATGTACTACCAATGAAAAAGTATGATCCAACTAAAATGGAGCCTAAAAAAGACGCTTTTTCTTATTTCTGTGAAATGACACAAGCTTGGCTCGATGCAGGCAATCACAAGGTTAACTTGAAAGATATCGACCAAATCGAGTTCTTATATAATTTCTTCTTGGCTAAAGGCGACAATGTAGCGGCCGAATTACTACAGTACGATACACTTGTTAGCTATCGTGGGAAGGTTCGAAGCGAAGCCGTTGGTTTGCCGAAGCAGACAAAAGAGCTTATACAAGAAGGGGAAGCATTCTGGCGCAACGAAGAGATTGCATCTCAGTATATTCCAAACTATACATTTAAAGAATGGCGCAAGATTCGCCAGCAATATGTGGAAATGCCGATGTCTAAGGAGACGGCACATGTATTAGGTATAGATAATGTACCTAATACACCATTTACAGTTGTAATAGACGTAAATAAAGAGGTAAAACCATTTATACGTCCTGAAATAGAGGCTTGTTAGTAATACAAAAATAATTTATTTAATTTTAATAGTCGAAATATTACATAACAAGTGATGATTGGTTAGTTAAATAGGAGTGTTATGACCGATACAACGAGACCAAAACGATACCGCATGGTATCTAAATATTATAAAGAAACCTATGGGGAAAAGGTTTATAAATTACCTGTTGCGTTGCCCCTAACTTGTCCTAATCGGGATGGTTCGGCAGGTGTAGGAGGATGTACCTTCTGTGGTGAAATCGGTGCGGGCTATGAAAATCGTCCTGCTTGGATGACAGTGCGCATGCAATTAGAGGAAAACATTGCTCATATAGGTCCTAAATATAAGGCGAAAAAATTTATACCCTATTATCAAAACTTTAGTAACACCTATTTGGGACTTGATGACTTTAAAAGCTATATGGAGCAAGGCTGTATCGACGAAGCGGTAGGCATTGCTATTGCAACAAGACCAGATTGTATTGCCGATGAATATTTGGAAATACTTGCTGACATTAGAGACCGCTTTCAAAAGGATATTTATATTGAATTAGGATTGCAAACGGTCAATTATGATACCCTTGAAAAGATTAATCGTGGCCATGATTTAGCTCAGTTTATTGATGCTGTATTGCGCATCAAACGATATGGATTTAATGTCACAACCCATATGATTGTTAATTTACCTTGGGATACAATGCAGGATACCATCGAAGGGGCCCGTATTTTGTCAGCCCTTGGCGTAGATCAAGTAAAACTGCATGCTTTATATATCGTTAAAAATACATTGATGGCTAAGTGGTATCAAGAGGGGCAATTCACCTTAATTAGTGCCGAAGAATATGCTGATCGGGTTGTTAATTTTGTACGTCACTTGCATCCTGATATTGTATTACAACGTCTTGTCGGGCGAGCACCTGAAGATAATACGTTATTTACGAACTGGTCCATGGGGTGGTGGCGCGTTCAAGATTTGATCGATGATAAGTTAGACGAACTAGATGCTCATCAAGGTGATTTATGTGATTATTTAAACGGCAAAGCCGTTCGTAAGTTTATAGATTAGGAGGTTATATGAGCGAACAAGTTTTTACATTTCCTACATATGACCTAGCACAATCCATACTAGGTCAACATAATCGATATCTGCATATGATGCTTGAAGTTATCTCTGCAGATGTAGTGGCACGCGGTGATACTGTAGTCATTAAGGGCGATGAAAAACAAGTAGAGGCTCTGTATCGCACGCTAGAAGAACTTGTGTTCTTATACCGTGAAGGCAGTACTATTACTGAGTCTCAAGTTCGTATTGCGGCAAAACTCGTAGCTAATGGCAAAGCTGATGCAGTACATACTATGTTTGAAGATACCTTATCCGTTAACATGCGTGGTAAAAATATTACGCCTAAAACGGAAGGCCAAAAATACTATGTAGATAGCATTCGTAAAAATACCATTACCTTTGGTATTGGCCCTGCTGGTACAGGTAAAACATTCCTAGCCGTAGCGTTAGCTGCATTTTATTTAAAAAACCGCAACGTAGATAAAATTATTTTAACTCGCCCTGCTGTAGAGGCTGGTGAACGGTTGGGCTTCTTACCTGGTGAATTACAGGATAAGGTAGATCCATATTTGAGACCTCTTTATGATGCATTACATGAAATGTTTGGCATTGAGCAAGTACAACGTTTTATGGAACGCGGTACTATCGAGGTAGCACCACTCGCGTATATGCGTGGCCGTACCTTAGAAAATGCCTTTGTTATTCTAGACGAAGCACAAAATACGACGGCTGAACAGATGAAAATGTTCTTAACTCGTTTAGGTAATAACTCTAAAATGGTTGTGAACGGTGATAAGACTCAAATTGACTTGCCACCACGTGTTGTGTCTGGTCTCGGCGAGGCTGAAAAGGTATTGCGTCATGTACCTGGTATTAATATGGTTTACTTTAGCGATCAAGACGTTGTCCGTCATGATTTAGTAGGTCGCATTGTAAAAGCTTACGATGCATATCACGAACGTAAGTTAGCTGGTGAGACTGCAGAATCTAATGCAGTATCCAAAGAGAATGTAGCGAAAGGATAAGCATGTATATAAATATTAGCTATGATGAAGGAATTCAAGAGGATTCCAATATTGAGGCCGTTATCCGTAAGGTCTGTGATGAAGTAAGTCGCGTATATGGCCTTGAAGAAGATGAAATGAGTATTTTACTCTGTGATAATGCTAAAATTCACGAGCTTAATAAGGAGTATCGCGGTATCGATAGACCAACCGATGTATTGTCTTTTGCCCTTAATGAAGGGGATGATTACGAAGGTAGTGAAGAGGAACATCACTTACTCGGCGATATGATTATTTCCTTAGAGCGTACTCGTGAACAAGCTATTGAATATGGACATAGCTTTGAACGAGAATTAGCGTATTTAACGACTCACAGCTGCTTACATATTTTAGGCTATGACCATATGAACGACGAAGATAAAAAAGAGATGCGTACCGAAGAGGAATTTATCTTAGGTAACCTCGGTTATGTGCGGGAGGATGCACCATACAATGAATAAGAACGAACATTTTAAATCTGGCTTTGTTGCCGTTGTAGGACGCCCTAATGTTGGTAAATCTACATTAATTAATGCCCTTATTGGCGACAAAATTGCTATCGTATCCGATAAGGCTCAAACAACGCGTAATCGTATTATCTGTGTATATACAGATGAAGCAAAACAAATTGTCTTCATGGATACGCCAGGTGTACATAAGCCAAAACATAAATTAGGTGAATTCATGGTAGACGCTGCCATTGAGTCCTTAAAAGAAACAGAAGCTGTTTTATTTGTAGTAGCAGGCAATGAAAAGCGAGGACCTGGGGACAACTTCATTATTGAACAATTGAAACGTGTAAAGGTTCCTGTATTCTTAGTAATTAACAAGATTGATACCCTTAAAAAAGAAGAGCTTTTAGAAGCCATTGTTTCTTATCAAGATGCATATCCATTTGCAGGGGTGATTCCTATTTCTGCTAAAGATAAAGAGAACCTAAACGAAGTTCTAAATGTATTAGAAGAAACATTACCGGAAGGTCCGCAATACTTCCCAGAAGATATGATTACGGATCAACCAGAACGTTTAATCATTTCCGATATCGTACGCGAAAAAATCTTATTGTCTACTCGTGATGAAATTCCTCATGCTATCGCTGTAGACGTAGATGAAATGAAAACACGTGATGATGGCACAACTTATGTACGTGCTACTATCTACTGTGAACGAGATTCCCAAAAGGGCATCATCATTGGTAAAAAAGGTGCCTTGTTAAAACAACTTGGAGCTGAAGCGCGTGCAGATATTCAAAAACTATTGGCTACAAAGGTGTACTTAGACCTTTGGGTTAAGGTTAAAAAGGATTGGCGTAATAAATCTGGCATGTTATCTGAACTTGGTTATAGAAAATAATTTTTGCTATAATAAAAACTAACTTGTTTTCTCAATTGTATGAAAGGAATTAAGATGGATAGTGTAGATGGCCTGTTACCCATAGGGTTTGGTCTTGTATGTATATTTTTAATTAACTTTTTTGTGGTTGCAAAGTTCTCCTTTGCCCGCCTTCGTAAAGAGCATGTAGAGGATATGGATATTCTCTTGGAAAAGGATCGGGAGTTTTTATTAAAGCTCTATCAAAACCCTGAGTATTTCTTAAATACGACTCAGTTTTTGATTTTATTCTTTATTTTAGCTCTTGCTGGAACTGGCACCTATGTATTTGATAATATCGTAAATCAACTTGTATCGGTATTTAATGTACATAGTACATGGATGCACTTTGTACTAGATATACTTTTATTGCTATTTATTAGCTTAATTGTTCTTATCTTTGGTGAAATCGTACCTAAAGCATTAGGCCTATCCTTCCCAACAAAGTACGTAAATACCTATTGCCGTATTGTAGTAGCTGCTGGTCGCTTGGTATATCCGTTTATTTGGATTGCTAGCAAAATCTCTACGGTTATTTTGGGCTTTTACAAAACAAAATATTTAACAGAGCTAGACCTTGTATACTCTGAAGAAGAAATCCGTATGATGATTTCTCGAAGCCATGAAGAAGGTCAACTAGACCAAGTGGAATCTGAGTTGATCGATAATGTATTTAACTTTGTGGACCGTAGAGCCAAAGAGGTTATGGTACCTCGTCAAGATGTGGACTGTATTTTCGTTGAAGACGGCTATGATGAAGCGATGAAATTTATTCGTTCTAAAGCACATACACGTTATCCTCTATGTGTGGAGGATAAGGATCATATCATCGGTCTTGTTCATATTAAGGACCTCATGGAGCGTCCTAATCAAGCGCGTAAGGATTTGCGTAATGTTAAACGAGATATTTTAACTGTGCCAGAAGTAATGAAATTATCTACATTGCTACAATACATGAGAACGCGCCGTATTTATCAAGCTGTTGTTGTAGATGAGTACGGTGGTATGGTTGGTCTCGTAGGGCTTGAAGATATTATTGAAGAGCTCGTTGGGGATATTCAAGACGAACATGAACCACACTTACCAGCTAAAATCGCTTATGCAGATGGGTCCTTCGAGTTTGATGGCAAAGTCCTTGTAGACGAAGTAGAAGAAATGATGGACGTTGAAATCGACGATTCCGACTCTGATACAATCGGGGGCTATGTATTTGGTCTCTTAGAACGGACGCCAATCGTTGGTGATACCGTCGATGCATTGGGATATACCTTTGAAGTGACACAAATGCAAGGGTATCGCGTTTCTCGTATTAAAGTAACACCTTTACCTGAAGAGGAAACAACGGAAGAAGAACATGAAGAAGCTTAATGGTGGTTTTAACACACCTGCCATTGTCATTAGTCGAAAAAAATATAAGCTATACTCCGTATTTACTTTTATCACACCTGGCTTAGGACTCATTCGTGCATCTATACCACATAAGCGTATGATGACCATGCGTAACAGTTCCTATTTACGACCCTTTAGTGCCATGTATATCACAGTGGTACCTGATGGTGAATATGTAAATGTGACGCAAATTGATGGTTCCTATGTGGTAGAATCGTTAGATGTGAATTTAGATAATATTGCTTACGCTGCAGTCGCGAGTGAGCTCATCCAAGAATTATTTGCTATGTATGATGTAGATCGTAAGGTATTTGATACCGTTGTAAACTATTCCAAGCAAATTCGTCGCCGCAACGTACAGCTCGGAACGATAATGCTTGGTTGGCAATTATTATCCCTCGCAGGTGTTGTACCTAGCGCTAATGCTTTTTTACATGAGGATGGTATTGAGCCATTCTGGTTGCAGGTGCGAGAAACCACGAATCTGAGTATTTCTCGTTCTGTGAAAGCTGGATTACCACAAATTCTCGCTTATCAGTGGGGCGAAGACACGCCTATAGAACTTCCAAAAACAATTTGGAAAGAACTTGAAAAGCTACTATTTGCATACTGCGAACAAGAAATCGGTAAACCATTACAAAGCGTTAAGTTTTTAAATTCCATAATTTAATGATAGTAAAAGGCAGTTTGAGAAATCAAACTGCCTTTTGTTGATTCCAGCATGTATGTCTGAATGGGCCATTTATTATGATGAACAAGATCAAAGGTTTCATAAAGTGAAACCGTCAATGATAGAAAATATTGTTATTGAGGTAATTGACGCTGAAAAAGGTATTTATATGATTGAAAAAAGATAATGCAAATAGACAAATGTACATCTGTAATTGACACTTTTGATAACAATTATTTATAATATAACAATGTTATATTATATGTTTTTATAGGAGGTCATTATGCAGCTTTTGGGAAATCTCAAAATACATTTTCTAGCGCTCGTATTAACCGTAGTCGCTGAATTTATAGGCATAAAAAAACTAGGTCCTGTTGTATTATTGCCATTATTGTACACATTGATTCTAGGTTTATTAATTTCTATTCCTAAGTTTAAAATCCTAACCATTAAACAGATGGAAAAATCTGCAGATTATATCGGTATTGCCGTTATGATCTTGATGGTAAAAGTAGGCTTAGGCATTGGTCCAAATCTTGGTATTCTTACAAGTGCTGGCTGGGCATTGTTATTACAAGAGCTGGGCCACTTCTTTGGTACTATTGTATTCGGTTTACCTGTAGCTTTATTAGTAGGTATGCGTCGCGAAGCAGTAGGTGCTTGTTACTCTGTAGACCGTGAGCCGAACGTAGCGATTATTATCGACAAATTTGGCTTTAGCTCTCCAGAGGGCCGTGGTGTTATGGGCATGTACATTTGTGGCGTTCTTATTGGCGCTATGTGGTCCTCCGTTTTGGCGGGTATGTTGGCACAATCTGGTTGGTTCCATCCATTGGCATTAGCTATGGGCGCTGGCGTAGGTAGTGCTAGTATGATGGCTGCCGCTACAGCTCCAATCATTGCAGTATATCCAGATTATGAACAACAAATTATGGCTCTTGCTGGGGCTGCAAACTTGTTGACTACCGTTCTAGGCGTATACTTTGGTCTATTTGTTTCTTTACCTGTTATGGAAAAAACATACAATTTCTTTACAGGTCGTACACGTGAACAAGATTTAGCAGAGGAGGCAGCAAATCATGAGTAAAAGCGAAAAATTAACACAATTTGTCATCGTTATCTGTATTGCTGCTATCATCACTGCAGTAGGTAATGTAATGGATGGCAAACATCTATTTAGCGATAGTTTAGTTGGCGTAGCTATTTTGGCAGTCCTAGCTACAATTGGTGCTTTGATCTCTAATTTGCCATATGCTAATAAATTGCCTATGGTATTCTGGGTATCTTTAGTTGGTGTTATTGCATCCTTACCAGGTATGCCTGGCCAAGAATGGATTATTGCTAAAACTAGCCAAGTTACATTCCTTGCAACAACAACACCTGTACTTGCTTATGCAGGTTTATCCTTAGGTAAAGACCTTGGTGCATTCCGTCGATTATCTTGGCGTATTATTCCTGTTGCACTAGCTGTAACTGCTGGTACTTTCATCTGTGCAACAGCATTAGCACAATTAGTACTTCATTTAGAAGGTTTAATTTAATACTAAATCATAATGTTAGATGTCAAAACTATGTTAAGATATAATTATAGATTTATATTTTATAAGATATCTATACATTATGATTCCATGATCGACCGTATTTTATACGGTCGATTTTATAAAGGAGATATTATGAGCCGTATGACAAAGGAAGAAGTTAAAGAACGTGTTTGTAAAGCTATTGTTGATGCACAACCACGTTTACGAGAATTAGCAGAATCTATTATGGCTGAACCTGAATTAGGTTTTAAAGAGGTAAAAACATCTAAAAAGGTTCAAGCTATGTTTGATGAACTTGGCATTTCTTATACTACAGGTCATGCACTGACAGGTGTAAAAGGTAGAATGAAAGGCCGAGATAGTAAATATACGGTTGCCATGGTTGGGGAATTAGATGCCATTCTCTGTCCTCGCCATCCTCGTGCCGATGATTTAACAGGGGCTGCCCATTGCTGTGGTCATAATGTACAAATTACCAATATGTTTGCTGTTGCTATGGGCTTACAAGCTGTGATGGATCAACTTGCTGGCGATGTCGTATTATTTGCTGTTCCTGCAGAGGAAATGATTGAAATTGATTACCGCAATAAATTGCGTGAACAAGGTAAGCTTAAGTATATGGGTGGCAAGCAACAGCTCATCTATGAAGGTGCTTTTGACGATATCGATATGGCTATGCAAATGCATGTGGAAACAGCCAAAACTCCAGCTGGTGAAATGGGGCTAGGCAGTACATCTAATGGTTTTGTATCTAAACTGATTGAATATCACGGTAAGGTGGCTCATGCGGCTCAAGCACCTCATGAAGGTATCAATGCTCTTAATGCTGCTTTGATGGGCGTTATGGGGGTTAACTCCATTCGTGAAACTTTCAAAGAAAGCGATTATTTCAGATTCCATCCCATCATTAATCAAGGCGGTACATTGGTAAACTGTGTGCCTGATTATGTTCAAGTTGAAAGTTACGTACGTGCTTCTAATATTGAAGCTATTGTAGATGGGAACCATCGTGTTAACAGAGCCTTAAAAGCCGGTGGTGATGCAGTAGGGGCTACATGTATTATTAATGACCTACCAGGCTATTTACCGATGCGTAATGATGAACGTATGAATGCTTTATTACGTGAAAATTCCAATCCTATCTTTGGTGAGGCCAATGTATACCAAGGCCCACATATTACAGCTAGTACAGACATGGGGGACATATCTCACTTGATGCCGGTTATCCATCCATGGGTTGGCTGTATCAGTGGTGTACTACACAGTGCAGAATATGAAATCTCTGTACCTGATGTAGCGTACATTAAAACAGCACAAGCCTTGGCTATGACCATCGTAGATTTACTATACGATGACGCATCAGGCGCTAAAGAGGTATTAGACAACTTTACACCAGCATTAAATAAACAAAGCTATATTAAACTCTTAGATCGCATTGCTAAGGGTGAATAAAATAAACCACCTATTGAAGATAAATTGATTATCTTTGGTAGGTGGTTTACAATTTTATTAAATGATTTCAAAAAATTTACTAATTGTTGATTGATAGAAAGTATACGTTTATGTATAGTAATTTATTGCATTCAGATGTGACACTGTATATAGTTATTGGTTTATTGATAGGTAACTATATGTTATTTAAAAATCAATATAACAATCCTAAAAAGTTTATTCCTATATTTTTATTTACTAATATATGGGGAGGAATAAACATTTATTCTATATATGATTACATTAGTATTATAGAACAGGTTAATTTGGTAGTTACTTTAGCACTCGTTTTTCTTGGTGAATATATTTTTTATCGCCGATATAAAAATGGAACATTAGTAGGTGTAACTAAAACTTATTTTGATATAAATAAGTCTTTGTCTGCTATTATAGTTGTATGCTTTAGTATTATTGGAATAGTTTTTCTATTATGGAAATTATTATGAAACGATTATTTTTCTATGCATTTGCATTATTTAATTTAATATCGCTTATATATGCTATGGCTTATGATTATATGACCGGTGCCGTAATCCACTATGATTTTTATGGTGCGGGATTTGTTAGTTGGTTAATATTCTTTGGTATATTGAAAGCAATTTGGAATATATGAATAGCCTTAATTTAAATATGTGAGGTTTATTAAATGGTACAACTAGCATTTAATATGATTTTTTTGATTTTATTGTTCTCTATTATGGGAAAAATAATATATGACTATCTTAAAGGGCGTAAGTTAAAATATACATCTTATGCTATTGCTTTCGTAAGTTGGCTGATCATTTTTGCTTTATTAAAAGCTGTTTTGGATGTGTAAGAGAATCCTTTAATTATACAAGAATTATTAAATGTTAGTTAGGAGATAAGTTTGGTATATGATAAATAAGTTTGATTATACTTTCGGGATAGTACTATTTATTTTAATCTGGGATCTTCGTGCGTATTATAAAAATGTATTACAACAAAATTTAACTCGTAAGCAGCAAGAATGGGTAAATAATATTCGATACCCACAATTATATAAATTTACAAACTTATTAAGTATAGTAGCTGGAATTGTTTTTTTAATATTCTATATGTTCTTTAATACTGGATATGCTTATTTCTATCCATTAGGTGCAGTACTAGTAATTCATTTCTTTAAAGATTTTATTAGAAATATACAGAAAAAGGAATCTAGTACATATAAAGATGGTCGTAATGAAAACTATATATACATAATTGGAATTATATTTATTTTATGGGTTATATTGCATTAGCTTAATAATGTTATTAAAATACATTTTTATGGCCGGAATATTTCCTAAGGGAGTAAACGTGTGGAAAACATATAGCAAATATATTTTTACTTTTAGGTTTTAACTATCTTATATATAAATATTGGGGTACTCGGAAGGTTATACTTTTAGCATTAATTGGAAACTATTTCTTAATAAGTGTTTTAATATTGCGTAAACCGTATAGTAATGAAGTTTATGATATTCCGTTTTCAGTTAGTGGAAGATCTGTTAGAGACAGATTATAATATGAGCAAAAAATATTTATATTATGTACTTACTTTTATAGTATCGATATCAATTTTAGGTGTTTTTAGTTACTCTTTTAGGTATCAGTGGTTTATAAAGTCTATTGTTGATCAAAATCATAAACTTGGATTGAATCGTAATATAACAGGTTTTGCAGCCGAATACCCTTATATTTATACTTATGGAGATTATGGAATTTTAATTCTTAATACTTTACCTAACGGAACTGTTAAGATTTTACCTAATTATAAAGGCTTTACACATATAGATGGGGCGTATAGTATTGATGATAGTAGTATAGATCGCTTAAAAAACGTATACGGTGATAGATTACGCATTTATAGCTCTATTGATGAGTTTACAGAAGATGAACGAATAATCATAGGTGAAATAACTAATAAACAACCTAAGCGATTTGATAAAAATGATTGGCTTTATAAATCCTTTTAATGAAGAAATGCTAATGGTATAGAAAATAGATTAGGGGTATTTATATTAATTATTTTATTTTGTGGATTTGACATCTATCCCCCTATATTGCTACAATATTGTGTATAATATATGCGATGAAGCAGAGTAGTAAACCTCTC
>OGHZ01001134.1_pt1 | contig 12196 bp, 10 predicted proteins | sample 1571661 | NCBI WGS metagenome assembly OGHZ01 (sample SAMEA2582040, study PRJEB24529) | metagenome | biome: Human gut stool | place: China | collected 2011 | reverse complement strand
GTGGAATAGTACCGGTGCGTGATAACATTTGCAGACCTTTATTGTGTATAACAAGAAGCCAGATAGAAGGTTACTTAACAGCAAGAGGACAGTCATATGTCACAGACATTACTAATTATGATAATGATTATACAAGAAATTCTATAAGAAATGTAATACTTCCATATATGTGCGAGCATATTAATAAAAGAGCGGTAAATAATATATCGTCTATGGCAGAAGATATAAGGGAAGCAGATGAATATATAGACAGGCAGACAGACAGGCTGTATGAGGAATGTGTGTATGAGAGTATACAGGATCACAAAGAGACAGGTGGAAACAATAATGAAACTGACATTATAAGGATAGCACTGGATAAGCTTAATAAGGCTGATATGCTGCTTGTTAAGAGGGTTATTTATAAATGTCTTGTCAGGCTGGCTGGAAGGGCAAAGGATATATATTCTGTTAATGTTGCTGATATAGCTGCACTTTCAGGAATGCAGACAGGAAAAAAGATACATTCAGTATATGGCATACAGGCAGAAAGAGAATATGATTATATAGTTCTTAAAAAGAATATAACAGATTTAAAAGATACGTATAAGGCAGCAGTAGATATAAGCAGTCTTGACGTGAATGGCGAAGCGTTAAAGATTAGTGTTGACAAGGATATATATATTGCAGGATATGGGGAGAAATATGTATCTGATATTACATTTTCGCTTGTTGATAAAAAAATATCTTTTAAGAATGATGAAAATACAGAAACTAGTGGTAAAATTCTCATAAATAAATCAAATAATGTCTATGCTAAATATTATGATTATGATAAAATTAATAAATTACTGGATATAAGATTCAGAAAACCACAGGATGATATTGTGGTATCTAAGGATGGAAGTACTAAAAAACTAAAAAAAGAACTTGTAGATAGAAAGATACCATCAGCATACAGGGATAATGTACTTCTTGTATGCGATAAGAATCATGTGTTATGGGCGTGCGGCGTAAGAAGGTGTGAGAGCTGCCTTGTGGATGATGAAACCAGCCGCGTGCTTCAGATATTGATTAATATGAAAGAGAGGAACTAAATATGGCAGATATGCATAAGATAAGTGTCATGATATCAGAGGAAGAGTTACAGGCAAAAATATCAGAGCTTGGTGAGAAAATCAGCGCAGATTATGAGGGAAAGGAAGTAAAGCTTATATGTATACTTAAGGGAAGCGTATTCTTTTGCTGTGAGTTAGCTAAAAGAATCACCGTTCCTGTAAAGATAGATTTCATGCAGACTTCAAGCTATGGAAGTGGAACAAAGTCAAGTGGAAATATAGTTATAAAGAAAGAACTTGATGAATCTATAGAAGGCGAGCATGTTATTGTGGTTGAGGATATTATTGATTCTGGTAATACTCTCTACAGGCTTATGCCTATGCTTAAGGAACGTAATCCAGAAGATATATGTATATGTACACTTCTTGATAAGCCGGACAGGAGAGAAGTTGATATAGATGTAAAGTACAACGGATTCAACATCCCAGATGAATTCGTAGTTGGATATGGTCTTGATTATGATCAGAGATATAGAAATCTTCCATTTATAGGTGTTGTACATCTTGATGATGGGGAATAATGCGTTAAAGCTGATAAAGGCAACATATCATATCAGGCAACAGGCATCTGATATTAATCAGGAAAATGCATAAGAATGGAGAGTTATAATGGATAATAAAAGAGGTTCAAGGTTTTCAGGAGTGGGAATCTATCTGTTTATAGTTGTTATTGCGGCGATGTTTATTATGTATGTATCACGCATGAATTCTGGAGCAAGTGATTACACATATGGTGAATTCGTAAATGATGTTAATAAAGGTAAAGTAGAAAGTGTCGTTATAAGACAGAACTCAGAGGTTCCTACTGGTGAGTTATCTGTTAAAGTAAGCGGTGTACAGAATGTTAAGAATGTATATGTATCAGATGTTAACCAGGTAGAGGAAATATTACTTGATAAAAATATATCTTATACACTTAAGGATGTAACAAGACAGAGTGTTTTTCTTACATCAATCCTTCCTTTTGGTCTTAGTCTTGTAGTGCTTATATTCTTTATGATGATGTTTACAAGACAGGCCGGCGGTGGCGGTGGAAACGCTAAGATGATGAATTTTGGAAAAAGCCGTGCACGTATGGTAAGCGGTGAAGATAACAAGGTTACATTTAAGGACGTAGCAGGTCTTAACGAAGAAAAAGAAGAACTTGAAGAAATAGTTGATTTCCTTAAGGACCCTGTAAGATATACATCACTCGGTGCAAGAATACCTAAGGGTGTTATATTAACAGGTGCACCTGGTACAGGTAAGACACTTCTTGCAAAGGCTGTTGCCGGAGAGGCTAATGTTCCGTTCTTTAGCATATCTGGTTCCGACTTCGTTGAAATGTTTGTAGGTGTCGGTGCATCAAGAGTAAGAGATATGTTTGAAGAAGCAAAGAAGAATGCACCATGCATTATATTTATAGATGAGATAGATGCTGTTGCCAGAAGAAGAGGAACAGGCATGGGTGGTGGACATGATGAAAGAGAGCAGACACTTAACCAGATGCTTGTTGAGATGGATGGTTTCGGTGTGAATGAAGGCATCATCGTTATGGCAGCCACAAACAGAATAGATATCCTTGATCCAGCGATATTAAGACCAGGCAGATTCGACAGAAAGATAGTTGTAGGAAGACCAGATGTACAGGGAAGACTTGAGATATTACAGGTACATGCGGCAAAGAAACCACTTGGTGATGATGTTGACCTTGAGAAGCTTGCAAGAACTTCAGCAGGCTTTACAGGAGCTGACCTTGAAAATGTATTGAATGAGGCAGCTATAGGAGCAGCAAGAAAGAAGTCAAAGTATATAACAAATGCTGATGTAGAAGAGGCATTTATAAAGATAGGAATAGGTGTTGAAAAGAAGAGTAAGATTATCTCTGACAAGGAAAAGAAGATTACAGCATATCACGAATCAGGCCATGCTATACTGTTTCATCTCCTTCCAGATGTAGGTCCTGTACACACGATATCTATCATACCTACCGGCATGGGCGCAGCAGGTTACACTATGCCGCTTCCAGAGCGTGATGAGATGTTTAATACAAAGGGCAAGATGCTTCAGAATATTATAGTAAGTCTTGGTGGACGTGTGGCAGAGGAGCTTGTGTTTGATGATATAACAACAGGGGCTTCGCAGGATATAAAGCAGGCAACACAGACAGCAAGAGATATGGTTACAAAGTATGGTTTCTCAGAGAAACTTGGACTCATAAATTATGATACAGATAGTGATGAGGTATTTATCGGAAGAGATCTTGCACATACAAGACCATATGGTGAAGATGTTGCGGCACTTATCGATAAGGAAGTTAAGGATATAGTAGATGAGTGTTATGTTAAGGCTAAAAAGCTTATATCTGAGCACATGGATATTCTTGAAAAGAGTTCAGAGCTTTTGCTTGAAAAAGAAAAGATATCAAGAGAAGAATTTGAAGGACTTTTTACTGATAATGTAACAGTATAGAGCAATAAGGGCATATAATAATATGGGTATAGAGCTATGAAAATCCACATATTGTATTGATTTATAAACACATAATGTGCAGTATGCACAAAAAAATATCACAATTATTGTGAAGTTTGTGAACACTTATGGGGCTTTGTATGATATTATAATTAATGTAAAAACCCCCAATACATTATATATTTTTTGCTACATCCCATAATAAGTGAAATACCTTCTCCAAAAAGGACAGTCCCCCCAGACTGTCCTTTTTACTTTATAATAAGAAGTCTAAAGAAAGTGCTATGGTGGATGAATTAAAGAAATCTTAATAAATATATCTTATAGTTGAATAAATACCTTCAATGATATAAAATTATATGTGATTAATGTCAAGGAGCAGATTCTATGATAATAAGCGCAGCAGTTGAAAATCTTGCATCGTGGGAAAAGAAGTTGTTGTATATGTGTAATGCAAGACCTACCATCAATACAAGAGCTTTGTTTTCTGACGTTACAGAGGATTATAGAAGTCCGGCAGAGCCTATGCCGGGAGATACAGTAAAGATAAGACTGAGAACAGGACGTTATAATGTAGATAAAGCGTATATATATGTAAATAATGTAGAATACCCTATGACAAGGATCAAGGCTGAGGGTCTTTTTGATTATTATGAAGCAGACATTAAAGTTGGTGAAGAAAAGCTTTACTATTATTTTAAGGTTGAGACAGGAAAGGTCGTATGCTATTACAATCAGATAGGGGCGATAAAAGAACTTAATATATATTATAACTTCCAGATCATGCCAGGATTTAAAACACCTTCATGGGCTAAGGGAGCTGTTATGTACCAGATATTTGCAGACAGGTTTTATGATGGTGATAAGTCTAATAATGTATTGGATAATGAGTACAGCTATATAGGAGAGCATGTCTGTCAGGTAAAAGACTGGGACAAGTATCCTGCATCTATTGGAGTAAGGGAATAGTATGGTGGCGATTTAAAAGGAGTCATGGATAAACTTGATTATCTGCAGGAGCTGGGTGTAGAAGTTGTATATTTTAATCCATTATTTGTGTCACCGTCGAACCATAAATACGATATCCAGGATTATGATTATATAGATCCACATTTTGGAGTGATAAGAAAAGATGATGGAGAGCTTCTTAGTGATGGTGACCAGAACAATACACATGCAACACGCTATATAAACAGAGTTGCAAGCAGGGAGAATCTGGAAGCCAGTAACAGCTTTTTTGCAGAAGTTGTAAGACAGATTCATGAAAGAGGCATGAAAGTTATAATAGACGGCGTATTTAATCATTGTGGTTCATTCAACAAATGGATGGACAGAGAGCATATATACAGCTCAAGCGATGATGTTTATGAGTGTGGAGCATATGAAAAATACGAGAGTCCATATCACAGTTTCTTTAAGTTTTATGGTAATCAATGGCCAGACAATGGTTCATATGACGGCTGGTGGGGGCATGATACACTTCCTAAGCTCAACTATGAGGAATCAAAGGAGCTTGAGAATTATATACTTGATATAGGTAAAAAATGGGTATCAGAGCCTTATAATGTTGATGGCTGGAGACTTGATGTTGCAGCGGATCTTGGATATAGCAAAGAGTATAATCATGAGTTCTGGAGAAAGTTCAGAAAGGCTGTTAAGGAAGCCAATCCAGAAGCTATAATCCTTGCTGAGAATTATGGAGATTCATATGACTGGCTGCAGGGAGACGAATGGGATACGATCATGAACTATGATGCATTCATGGAGCCAGTGACATGGTTTCTTACAGGAATGGAAAAGCATAGCGATGAAATGCGCCCGGATTCATTAGGCAATCCTGATTATTTCTTTGGTGCAATGCATCATAATATGGCACGAATGGGTGGACAGAGCTTTGCCATATCCATGAATGAACTGTCAAATCATGATCATTCAAGATTCCTTACAAGAACTAATCACGTTGTAGGAAGGGTTGCAGATTTAGGACCGGATGCAGCTAACCAGAATGTAAATAAAGCAGTATTTATGGAGGCGGTCGTTATACAGATGACTTGGCCTGGTGCACCAACAATATACTATGGAGACGAAGCAGGTGTATGTGGATTCACAGATCCTGATAATAGAAGAACATATCCATGGGGACATGAGGATAAGGAACTTATCCAGTTCCATAAGGATGTTATAAAGATGCATAAGGAGAATGAAGTGCTTAGAACAGGTTCATATAAGCAGCTTTGTTCAGAACACAATGTTATTGCATATGGAAGATTCAATATGAATGATGCAGTTGTTGTGGTTGTTAACAACGGCGAAGATGAAACAAGAGTAAAGGTTCCTGTATGGGAAACCGGACTTGGCATGGATGAGGATGTTGAACAGATAATGGTGACATTTGATGGTGGATATACTATAGACAGGCAGGGATACAGGCTTAAGGATGGAAAGCTTGATATAGGATTAAGAAAAACATCGGCAGTAGTGTTAAGAAAACTTCGCTGGTAGGAAATTAAGAAATGGAGTCAGATATGGCAGCAGATAATAATGATGGAAAGAAGATACAGCTTAACCGTAAAATGAGATTATGGAATAAGTATAAAAATCCAATAATCGGAGCTGTGTCGGTTATAGTTATAGTAATAGCAGCAGTAGTAGTATTAAGAGCATGCAGTGTTGGAAAACCGGATGGCAGTGGAAAACCGGATAATAAGAATAACAACAGCACAACAATGTCAGCTTCTGCAGATAAAACAGAAATACAGACCACAGCAGGCAGTACACAGGAGACAACAGCTTCTGTAAATGATAATACAACACAGACAACAGCAGCTATGGCTTCTAACGGAAGTGTTGTAAAGATAACAGATCCTGCGGATGAAGAAGAATATTCAACAAATGATTTATATGCGGACACAGTTCTTTTTGGAGATATGATTATAGAAGGTATACAGGATTACGGATATCTTGGTACAGGCAATATCGCGGCAGATAATAATCTTACAACAGATAAGGCTCATAATTATATATCAGATGTTAAAGACAGAACACCATCCAAAATATTCCTGCTTGTAGGACTTAATGACCTTAATTATGGAACAAGATCAGGAACGGATGTTGCAGAAAGAATAGAGAACTTAGTAGCAGCACTTAAAGAAAATATTCCATCGGCAAAGATATATGTTGTTTCATTACTTCCTGTTACAGAAAGCTTTGAAGCAAAATCATCAGTTAAGATTAAACAGTCGGACATAAATGATGCGAATAAGAAGCTTGCAGAAGATGCAACAACAATGGGTGCTGTGTTTGTAGATATAGCAGATTCATTTAAAGATGGTTCAGGTTATCTGAATACAAAATATTCAACAGGTGGATATAATCTTAATCATAATTATTATCCATTTTTCCTGAATAAGTTAGCAGGAGCGGCTAAATAATGAAATTCTATGTAATGACACTTTTTCCACAGATGATTCTGGATGGACTAAATACGAGTATCACAGGCAGAGCGATTGAATCAGGAGCTCTGTGTGTAGAAGCAGTTGATATAAGGGATTTTTCCAAAAACAAGCATATGAAGGTTGATGATTATCCATATGGCGGTGGGGCAGGCATGGTCATGCAGGCAGGACCAGTGTGTGATGCATATGAAAGTATTGCTGCAGAATGCAAAAAAAGACCAAGAGTGGTATATATGACTCCGCAGGGGCATACATTCAACCAGAGTATGGCAGAAGAGTTCGCAAAGGAAGAAGAACTTGTTATATTATGTGGACATTATGAGGGCATAGATGAAAGGGCATTAGAGCTTATAGTAACAGATTATGTTTCTATAGGTGATTATGTCCTGACAGGCGGAGAATTGCCAGCCATGGTTGTTATTGATTCTGTATCACGTCTTGTTCCGGGTGTGTTAAACAATGAAGAGTCAGCACAGACAGAAAGCTTTTCGGATGGACTGCTTGAGTATCCGCAGTATACAAGACCGGCAGAATATAAGGGGCTTAAGGTGCCGGATGTACTCCTTTCAGGACACCATGGAAAGATAGAAGAGTGGAGACATAAGAAATCCTTAGAAAGAACGCAGCAATTCAGACCTGATATGTATGAAAAGTATATGAATAAAGAGAAATAAAAGAAAACAAAAGAAAAATAAAAGAGAAATATAAGCTGTTTAGGTATGAACGCTTAAAACAGCTTAAGGATTATATTAATGGTGTCAGGGGCTGCCCTGACATCATATAAAAAACAGTCAGACAATAACTATAGGATAATAACTTAAAAACGAAGATAATAACGTGAAGATAATAACAGAGAAGATAATAACTTGAAAAATGCAGTTGACTAGTATGGTGTAAGTATGATAATATATTCAAGTATTTGATGATAGAGAGTGTTTATTGCTTGTGTCAGTGATATGAGGTTAATATGACCACCATGATTAACAGATGATCACAATATGCCTAGATAGCTCAGTCGGTAGAGCAGAGGACTGAAAATCCTCGTGTCACTGGTTCGATTCCGGTTCTAGGCACTAGATGTTGTAGGTATTACAGTACGTAATATCTACTTTTTTTTGTTATAATTATATATTTAATCTTGTGGAGATAGTAAATCAAGAGGTCCGTGAAGCAGGAAGTCCATTGGCTTTAGACAATGGGTAGTTCATCGTATTTATATAGGCATGTTATGGAAGGAATAAATAAGTATGAAAGATATTAAAGAAAAAATAAATGAGTGGAAAATATACGAAGAAAATAAACAATATAAAGAAAATAAACAATATAAAGAAAATGAACAATATGAAGAAAATGAACTGAAAATGAAACTTCATAATGAAAATGCTTACCAATATGATGATATGCTTGGAAAATTAGAAGCATATAGCAAGGAAAACATAGTTCCTATGCATATGCCAGGTGCTAAACGAAACAGTGAACTTATAGGCAGATATATGGATGACATGCCAGCACCATATGACATAGACATTACTGAGATAGATGGCTTTGATAACATGCATAATGCAGATGGAATGATAAAGAAAGCATTTGAAAAGACAGCGGCATTATATGGAGCTGATGAGAGTCTGTTTTTAGTTAATGGAAGTACGGCAGGTAATATGGCGGCAATATGTGGAGTTACGGATAAAGGGGACAGTATAATAGTGGCAAGAAACTGTCACATTTCCGTCTATAATGCAATTATCCTAAATGAACTGGATGCGAATTATGTTTATCCACAATATGATGACGAGTATGGATACTATAAGGGGATAAGTTTTAGAGAAATAAAGGATACTGTGGAAAAGAATGAGAGTATGGGCAAAGATATTAAGGCAGTAGTTATAACTTCTCCGACATATGAAGGTAACGTTTCAGACATTAAAAATATAGCAGCATATCTTCATGAACATAATATACCGCTTATAGTTGATGAAGCTCATGGAGCACATTTTAAGTTTTCTTGTGAATTTCCACAGACTGCAGTTGAGCAGGGGGCAGATATAGTTATAAACAGTGTACATAAGACACTTCCTTCGCTTACACAGACGGCAGTTATGCATATAAACTATGGATATGTAAATGTTTCTAAGGTGAAAAGATACTGGAATATATATCAGTCAACCAGTCCATCATATATACTTATGGGATCAATAGACAGATGCATGAGCATAATAGAAAAAGATGGTAAATATCTTTTTGAAAATTATATATCAAAGTTAAAAATATTACGCAATAAATTGGGTCAGCTTAAAAATATAAAGCTTATAGATTCAGATGATATATCAAAGATAGTTATTGGCTGTGATAATGCCAAAAAACTATACGATATATTATTAAATGAGTATGGAATACAGCTTGAAATGTCGTCATTAAAGTATGCCATAGCCATGACATCAATATTTGATTCTGCAGAGTATTATGACAGATTTTACAATGCATTGTGTGAAATAGATAGAAGGTATAATGCCAATAATAATCAAAATTATGCTGAACGTTACAATATATTTAATAATACTTCATCAATAAAAAAAGCAGATATAAAAGTAAATATAGCTGATTTTAAAAATGAAGCTTTAATGAGTATAGCAAAGGCTTTAAATGAAGGTGATAAAAATGGATATGATAAAATTATGATGAATGACAGCTCTTTGTATGGTAGAATAAGTGCAAAGATGGTATATGTGTATCCACCTGGAATTCCAATTCTTTGTCCTGGTGAGATTATATCTGAAAATGTCGTTAATATAATAAGTAAAGCAATAGATAATGGTCTTGAAGTAGTTGGACTTGAAGATAATTTAAAGGATAGCCGCAACGATAAAGACACAAAAAATGAGGGATGTAAAGGAGCATTTGTATGCCTGAAATAGCATTTATAATGGGAAAAAGTTCTAGTGGAAAGGATCATATATTTAAGGCACTTATAGAGGATGAAACACTTGGGTTAAGTACAATAACCATGTATACAACACGCCCTATGAGAGCTGGTGAAACAGATGGGGTTGAGTATTATTTTGTAGATGATAACAAAGTCTGCGAGTTTGAGAAAAATAATAAAATCATTGAAATGAGAAAATATCAGACTGTATACGGAGAGTGGAAATATTTCACAGCAGATGATGGTCAGATAGAGTCTGGAAGTGGAAAGCGTTACATAGTTATTGGAACAATAGAGGCATATAACAAATTCGTGGAGTACTTTGGAAAAGAGTGTATGCTTCCGATATATATTGAAGTAGAAGATGGACTAAGACTGCAGAGGGCTATTAAGAGAGAACAGGAGCAGGATGTTCCACATTACGAGGAAATGTGCAGAAGATTTTTAGCTGACAGCGTTGATTTTTCAGAGGAAAATATAAGAAATGCCGGTATTGTTAAAAGATTCAGTAATAACGGCTCAATTGATGAATGTATATATAATATAAAAGAGGAAATAAAGACAAGATTGTTTTAATGCTGTATTTATGATAATATGTTATATGATTGGAGTTTGCTATGGATATTAAAGTTAATGATATTAAAGCGTCATCTCAGATACAGAGTGTAAAAAGCACAGCAAGTTCAGATGATAGTTTCAAGTTTACATTAATAAGTAATATTGAAGAAAAAGACCTTCAGGAAAAGCTTGGTAATATGATGCAGGAGATTACTGAGCAGGGAGAAAAGATTGCTAAGCATATGGATATTAAAGATATGCGTAAGTACAGAGAACTCGTAAAAGGCTTTTTAAATGAGGTAGTTAATCGTTCGCATAAGTTTTCAAGAGAGAACTTTCTTGACAGAAGAGGCCGTCACAGAGTATATGGCATAGTTAAGCTTGTTGATAAGAATCTTGATGAACTTGCAGGTGAACTTGTTAAAGAAGAAAAGAATCACCTTGAAATCGTTGGAAGGATAGATGATATAAGGGGGCTTCTTCTTGATATCACAGCATAAGCATAGTCATATAAAAAGAAGTAGAAAGATGCAGGAATAAACAAAATGAGTAGTTTTTCAGATATTTATGGATATGAAACAATTAAAGAGCATATGCAGAGTGCCATTAAGCTTGGTAAAGTATCACACGCATATATTATAAATGGCGGACTTGGTTCAGGAAAAAAGATGTTAGCAGGAATATTTGCTAAGACTCTGCAGTGTGAGAATATGGAAGAGACAGTTAATCCATGTAATAAATGTCATTCCTGCATACAGGCAGATTCAGGCAGCCAGCCTGATATTATATGGGTTAAGCATGAGAAGCCAACAAGTATTGGTGTTGATGATGTAAGAGACCAGATAATATCTGATATGCAGATTAAGCCATATTCAAGCAGATATAAGATATATATTATAGATGAGGCTGAAAAGCTCACAGTTGCAGCACAGAACGCACTTCTTAAGACTATAGAAGAACCACCGGTCTATGGTATCGTAATATTTCTTACAACCAACGCAGATATATTCCTTCAGACAATATTATCAAGATGTGTAATGCTTGATTTAAGACCTATAAAGGATAGTGTTGTAGAGGAATATCTTAAAAGCAATTATGATATATCAGAATATGAATGCAGGTTTGCAGCGAATTTCGCACAGGGAAAGATAGGACGTGCAAAAACGATTGTAGAAAGTACAGAGTTTGCACATCTTAAGCAGGATGTCATGCATGTTATAAAGAATGCTAAGGAGATGTCATCAGCAGAGATTATGTCTGTAGTTAAAGACATAACGAATTATAAGCTTACAATAGATGATTATCTTGATCTTATGGCTATGTGGTTTAGGGATGTGTTATTGTTTAAGAGTACAAATGATACGAATTATCTTATATTCAGTGATGAAATATCGCTTATTAAGTCACAGGCACAGATTATGTCATATGAGGGCATTCAGGATATACTTAATTCCATAGATAAGGTGAGAATAAGGCTCAAAGCTAATGTTAACTTTGATTTATGTATAGAGCTTCTTATTATGGCTATGAAAGAGGCTATGTAGGTATAAGATAATATGTCATATATATTGGATATGACAATATGAGAATGACAACATTGAAAATGAAATAAAAAGTCATGGATGTGGCTTTTTATGGAAGTTTCAACGCACATCAAATGCAAATAAACTGACTAAAGGTTAGGAGAATAGTGTGAAAAATAAGATTTTTCACAC
>OGHZ01001133.1_pt1 | contig 12198 bp, 10 predicted proteins | sample 1571661 | NCBI WGS metagenome assembly OGHZ01 (sample SAMEA2582040, study PRJEB24529) | metagenome | biome: Human gut stool | place: China | collected 2011 | reverse complement strand
AATCTGGACATCTTTTTAAGATGCCCATTTGAAATTTATTTTCTATTTAGGAGCCAGGTTCAAAATCAAGAATATCCTGCTTGATTCTGGTATATTCATCATCAGTCATATTTTCAAGAACTGTTATAGTTTGTGTAAGATTTTCAGCGAAATCTTCACCTCCATCTTCAAAGCCATTTTGTTTAAAATCTTCTAGGTCAGCCTGTAAGATTTTAATAAGTGCTGCTCTAGGTCTTCGGACATTCATAACATTAAGTGTCTTCTTTCCTTGGATAAAATCTTCTATATCAAGAAAATAGTCCATAAGAGTCATTTCAACAGTTGTTTCTTGTTCTTTAGTAATAGTCATCTTCCTCTTCCTCTCTTCTCTCAATTTGTGTTAGAGTTTTTGTTCTGTCCCTTCTTATTAAGGAATTCTTGCGGGACATTACATTTGAATTCCTTGTGATTTTTTTGGAGCTTCGTCTTCCTCAGCACTTTTTCCGCTAGAGCGCTTTTTTGCTTGTGATAAACTATCGTAAAAGGTGTTTTCTTTCGTTGACACTATATCACGACTAACAATTTTATCTTCGGATAATTTTTGATATTTAGTCATAGCGTGATCAATACGCTCAATCAAACTAGCGCTTTCTTTTTGAACAATCTCAAGTTGAGCAGTCAAACTTTCTAAACCACCTTCAGCAACAGCCCATGAAGCTAGATAACCAAAACTTCGCTCTATACCCATATCAATACCTAGGTGTCTTGAAACGACATAGGCTACTGACTCTGCTTGCAATTCACCAGTCGAATATTTAAGGTCAGGATAATTTTCAGCAATCGTTTTGTCGTTGTGTAATTCTGAGTGTGCCATTTCATGAATGAGTGTCCCAATAACTTGCGCAGGTTGTCGTTTTGCCTGATTAGAAATAACAATCTCATTTCTTTTTGTATCATAGAAGCCACCTACACCTGGTTCTGTTTGGTCAAATCGAATTGGGACACCATTGCTTATTGAGATTTCTTTTAGACTACGATACATATTGTTATAGTCTTCTTTGCTGAGTGGTGTTGTAGCATCTCCACTCATACTTGGAATATCTAATGTTTTTCCTTCTTGTGGTGTTACTTGAGACACATCAAATACAGGGACGCTTCTGAAGACTATTCGCTTAAGTTCTTCACCTGTCTTAGGATCTATTTTAGGGTTCCCGTATATATCCTTGATTGTTACTTGAACAGGGGCCTGAATATAGATAGCTTTTTGACCTTTAACAGAACCACCACGCTTTTTCCATTGATTGAAAGAGGCAACCAATGTTGCTTGAGGAAGTTGTGCTTTTATTAGTTGGATATTTCTAGGAGAATAATTGTTAAAATCGGCCATGCCGTTGAGGAATTCTCTGTAATTGTCCGAATTAAAATAGGACTTAATTCCTTCTTTCAAATGTTCGTTAAGAGCCTTGATATCATTATTCTTAATCATGTTGGTCACAGTCATATCACGTTGCTGCTTAGTGTAGCTATTATCAGAAGCGTTAAGTGGATCAGTGCCTTCAGCAACCTCTTGACCATCAGGTACTCCATCACCATCTGAGTCAGGGGAATAAGGGTTAGTGCCTCTTGCTATTTCCACTTCATCACTTAAACCGTCACCATCTGAGTCAAGTGTGGCTAGTGATTGTTTTCGTTTAATGTCTTGTGACTCAGCCTGTATCGGACTAAAATCATTGTTATTCATGATATCTAACATCTCTTTACCACCATCCTTGACATAATGCTTGTTAATAGAAAGTGTATCAATTTGTTCTCCTTTCTTACGATAAACCCCCAAAATGGCCTTCTCTTCAGCTATTTCATCCATTTGTAAATTTAGAGTTTTACCAGGCTTCATCAAAGAAGCAGGGAACGTTTCACCGTCATCTGTCCTAAACGCAAGTACCAAATCGCTATCTTCTGTACGGATGGCCTTTGATACATCCAACCTATTGAACTTTTTAATATCACTTACATCATTGAAATAAAAAGAACTCGAGTCAATTATAGCTTTAAGGTCAGGCATAATTTGTAGTTTTGAGAATGCAGCCCCTTTATTAGCAAGATAGATATTATCAAAGTGTCCTTGACCTTGAACAATATTGTCTAGGGCTATACTAGAGGTGATACCTGGCTTGATAAGATAAATACCTGTTAAGTGCATAAAGTGCTCTTTTTCAAAGGTGATTTCAATAGAGTTAACTTCATCCTTATCTTTGACAAAATAAGTTACCTTACTTCCTGCAAGTGTTTCATCATACCATTTGGCCACTTCTTGAAGCTGTTGTGCATAGCGGTTTAATTTACGTAATTCCTTGCTACTAATAAGGTGATAGTGTGGTTTATAAATTGACTTTGGCTCTTCTGGTATGGTAAAATTAAGTAAAGGTTGAGACTGAGTTTGAGTCGGTGACGACTCATTCAAAGGTTGCGGTTCATCCGCTTCAGGTAGAGGTGCTGCCTCCTGGTTTCCAGGTAAATCCCCGAATGCGTTCTCAGCCTTTTTTGTATGCTCCTGAGTCTTCTCAGGGGCTTTTTTGTCTAATTGAATGAGTCCTTTTTCAGCTTTTAGATAGTCATTCCAGTCGTTTTTCTTTTGGCCGTCTGCAAGTGGGGGAATATCGACTTTAACAGGAATATTCATATCTTGAAATTTTTCTTTTATAAATTTTCGTCCTGCTTCGTCATTATCTACGGCTAGAGTAATTAAACCATCTTCTAGGCGTTGAGAAACGTTATCAAGCATATGCAGACGATCAATAAGCTGTCCTAGCTCCCTTCTATTGTCTTTTAGGACTTGTGACGGGCGATTGGGCCCAGTTGGGTCAGAAGAGGCCATATCAGCCACATAACGGCTCACAGTGGCCTTTTTAAGCCCATCCATAGCAACAAGTCTGACATCGTTCAGACTTTCCTTGTGGACCTCGTAATAGCTCATAAGGTCAATAGGAGCTTCTGCAAACACCAAGCGTTTAGGTTGCCCAATATCAAGGGTTAAACCCATCATTCCGTCAGAGTGAGTCATGATTTTTTTCAAGCGCCCTCGTTCGTGAATATCGGGATGATTTTCAATTCCCTGCAGTGTTGCTCCTTTAAGTGAACCATCTACATCAAGAGATTTAAAGACTATTACAGGCTCAATCAAATCTCCTGTCTTATGATTAGCTTGAGCTAAGACTCCTGATTTTAAAAAGAGGTCTATCGTTTCATCTGATAGCCCTCTTTCATTTTTTAGATAAGCACGCCCTAGGTCAAAGTCTTTTGACTCAAAACGCTTAAGATAATAGTTAAATGGTTCTCTTTCTGGTAGAGGTTCGACTTCAATGGTTTCAAACTCTCCTGTAATTAAGTAGTTGACGGCTTCTTTAAAATTGGGACGTTTTCCAGAGTTTAATTCTTGGATAACTTGTACCAGGTTAATAGTGTCACCACCTGTTTCTTGAGACCACCATCTAAAAGTGTTTCGTTCTGGATAGAGCTTCAAAGAGTCGTGTTCTTCCCAGTGATAGACGTTTCCACGTTCTGGAACAAGTTTCATTCCAAGACCTTCAGCAACAGCCAGGATATCTTTAGACTTGGCTTCGTCACGTTGCTTGTTTGATAGTAGGTTTGATAGTGCTTGTCCTCGTTCTGCTGCATTTGACATAGGTTAATTTCCTTTCTATCCGATTTCTTTCCCTCGTTCGATTTGTTTTGTTATGGCCATTCTCACTTTAGCCACAAAGTCCTCTTTTTTCATTTTCCCTTCGCCTATTTGGGCAAGTGCTACCTCCCATTTACCAGTTGTTTCAGGATTGGTATAAGCTATATTGAGCTTATCCAAATAATGAATTAGCAATATTCCTCGTTCAGTTGGGAATAGTTGGCCACTCTTTTTGTCCTTTGTGATATACCCTTTATCCTGGACAGACTTAATCATGGCATCCCGTGTGGCAGGTGTTCCCAAGCTGTACTTAGGTAGCCATTTTTTCAAAAGGCTGTTTTCAGTGATACGTTGAGGAGGTTTTGTTGCATCTTCCTTCAATTGACGTTCTACGGCAATTTCTTGTCCCTCCTGGTATGGAGGTAAAACCTGTTCCTTACTTTGACTAGGAAGATAGACCTGCCAACCTTTAGATAAAGTCACAGAGCCAGTTGTTTTAAACTCCTGTCCGTTATTATCCAGGGTAATACTTGTTGACGTATACTCATAATCTGGTGCAAACATCAATAACGTTCTGAAGGTCACCATCTGATAAATCAGACGTTCTTCTTTTTCTAGCTCTTCCATATTTGGGATGATCTCGGTAGGAATAATAGCATAGTGTTCCACCACTTTTTTATCATTGACAAAAGACTTTCTAGGACTTCTGTTTGGCGTTTCTATGGTTTTACCAATAGCTACTTGATAGTCGTCAATATGCTCTACTAGGTAATCAAATTCATTAGTTGTGATAAGATTTGAGTTTGTCCGTGGATAGGACATATAACCTTTTTGATAGAGACTTTGGATGATACTTTTTTTCCTATCAGCATCAAATTTATAGAGTTTAGACATTTCAGCTTGAATATCTGTAAGGTTGTAGAGTTTAGGCGCTGTCTTAGATTTTTTCTCAGAAGACACCTGGGTAATTATTGCCCTATCTGACAATAATTCTAGGGCCTTTACAGCTTCAGTTTCAAACTTAGCTTCATGAGAGAAAGCAACTTGGTTTTCCTGGTCAAATAAGCGAAGTTGCCAAAATGGTTTGGAAACAAAATTCTCTATTTCCTCGTTATTTTTGACAATGAGAGAAACGATAGGGGTTTGCACTCGTCCGACTGTCATTCCTTTGGACTTTTCAGGAATAAGGTCATGTTCTCGCATCATAAGGGTTGTAAATGGACTCAAATTAAAACCTACTAGCCAGTCAGCTTCTCCTCGTGCTTCTGCTTCATGGTAATAGTTGACTGTTTCTTCAGGGCTTCTTAAGTTTCTAAATGCCATATCTAGCCCTTTTTGAGTTAGTGAATTGGCCCATAAACGATAACTAACCTTTTTCAGACTACCTGGTATCTTGTTAAGAATGTAATAGGCAATTGCTTCTCCCTCACGGTCTGGGTCCGTTCCAATCATAATACTGTCAACGTTCTTAATCGCAGTTTTGATGGCGTTGAAATTCTTCTTGGTATTTTTTTTGATTTCAAACTCAAAATGATCGGGACACATTGGAAGAAGTTCTACGCTTTCCCAATTTTCAAAATTAGTCCAGGGATTAGACCGTTCAACCAAGTGTCCAACCGCAGGACGGACAAGAACCTGGGCAGATAGTTGCTCAGAATAAACATCCCAACCAGTATCAGCCTTTTTGGGGCTTCCCAAAGCATTAGCATATTTTTTTGCCTGATCGGGTTTTTCTGCTAAGAGTAGTATTGTTTTCATTTCACTTCTCCCTTAGATGCTCCGCCCTTGCTTCTTTTTAGGGCTATCTTGTAGTTTTGTGCATTGCTTCTCAAGAATATCTGCAAGTTTTAACAAGTATTTGTCTATCTCCCTTTCTTTGGCCATTGCAAGAAAGCTCATTTCAGGCGTACGACCAACAGAACCTTCTCTAGCTAATGACGTAACCCCTCTGCTTGAAGCAATATAGTGATCGTATAGGCGCTTTTCAAATAATTCGCCAAGCTGTCCTAGAGTTCCTGTTGTCTCTAGGTCAGCTTTAGATGCCTTTAATCCACCAGAAGGATGATTATGACTAATAACAAAGCCTTTGTTTTGTTCTTTGTTAACGTAATCCATGACAAATGCCAGGTCAACGGCTGCATTATTATAGGTACCCATAAACATATCCTTAACACCGTTAATGTTTAATTGGTCATCATAGGTGATAACTGTGAAAACCTCCTGTCTATTCATAGTGGCTTTCATACATAATAATGACTCAACTTTCTGTTCATCATAGTAGACGTTTAAACCTTCGAGCTCTTTTGCTACATAGTAGCCAACAAAATCACTTAGTTCTGACGCTGCTGTTAGCTCTTCAGGCAGGTCATAAATGCTATTATTACCGATAAGAAATTCTTTATAATCAGAAGTATGTTCATAACCTTTAAAGTCCAATGGTTCAGATGAATCAGCTTCCTGAGAGTGGACTCTTAGCGGAAGCACCCCTTCTTCACCCAAGATTGATATTCTATCAATACAAACTCTAGTAGTATCTTCATAAACCGTTTCAAGTAAATTTATTTTATTTTTTATATCTTGGCTTAAGCCATCTTTAGTAAATATATTAGGGTGATCTACAATAGCGTAAAACCTAATATCTGCTTTAAATGCCTTATCTAGGACTTCTTTATCTGACATATCCGCAGAAATTTTAGCGTAATATGTAGGATATAGTTGAGTTGAGAAACCAATAATATAGGCTTCGTTTTCAGATGGAACCACTTGCTCTTGGTTTACAAAGCGAAGTAGCGCATCAGAATTAAATACCTGCGCTGTCTCATAGTTAAGTTCTTGTTTCGCATAAGCCAAGAAATTCTGAAGGTCATCAACTCGTGGATCATCATTCGTAATCATGTCGTAAAGCTCTTGAGCAGTCGTCACGCCAAAGTAATCATATAAACTCATTATGTTATTCCTTCCATTTTTATGTAATAGAAAAAGCCAAGTCTTAATTGACCTGGCTTTTATCTTTAGTTAGACTAATTAAATTTATTTAAAAGATTTTCCAACTCCTGGACAAGTGGCTCCGTTGGGTTTTTCTGCATATAGTCAATAAGTTCGTCAAATGTATTGACTTTCAAATCTTCCATTATGCCTTTAAGGCCTCGTGGATTTTGTTTAATATCTTCAGTCATATAATCACCTCCATTATATTATATCATTATCAATCTTCATCCCATGCAAAAGGTAAAACTTCTTCAGTTTCTTCTAGCTCGTCTTCTACGACTTTTTCATGATGAAATGGTAAGACGTTTTCTTGAAATGCACTCTCAGAGGCTATCTCAGCATTATCTTCAGAGGTCATTTCAGCTTGGTTAGTCCCTGCTTCTTCGTTGCTTGCTTGAGCTTCATTTTTAGCAATTTCAGCTTCGAGTTCAGAAGTCAAATCAACAACTGTTTCATATTCGATATTGGCCAAAAATTCTTCAATATCAGACCCATAGCGGACATAATCATACCAGTTTTTATCAGAAGGACTATCCGCAAGCCAGTCTTTCATAGGATGGAGGTTGACACTTGTCTTCTTATCTCGACAAACATTCTGCTTAGCAATAAAGACTAAGGCTTCATCAATACCGATACGTGCAACCTCGTCAGGTGTCATCAAATCACGGCCTTGGCGCTGGTGAGACGTGCTACTTGAGCCACCACGTCCACGGCTTTCAGAATAGTTCTGAATATCAATTGTTTGTTTCCCTGCACGCATTGAGAAATACTTCATGGTGTCTTCATCATTGGTACCTAGATAAAGCAGAGTCGCACAGTTATTTAAGATTGTTTTCCAGTCATCCTTATACAAGGCCTTTAGTTGGTTAATGGCTTGTAAAATAATCTTAATGGACATTTCACGGCTTCGCACAGAGGCCAAGACTTCATTGAAATTAGGAATACGACCAATGTTGGCAAATTCGTCAATAATAAATTGAACGTGAAGAAGGTCCTCGTAGCTGTAGCCTTCACGTCTTCCCTGGATAATTGCATCAGCACCATGTGTTAATTCCTCGAACATAATTGCAAAGAACGTTGAGGCTAAGAAGTTGAAAGCCTTATTTGTTTCTGGAATTGCAATGAAGACGGCCGTCTTTTGAGTATTCCATGTGTCAATATCCATTGAGTCTGTCTTAATCATATCAGTCACGGCTTGGTGGTCAAAGACAGAATATTGTGCAGACATCACAGCAAGCACTGAGTTTCTTGTTTCTGCTTGAAAGTTTGCATTAAAAAGGTCCCATTGACGACAAGCATAGTTGCCAGGGAGTGCTTCTTCCAGCTCTTCAAACATTAGTTCTACAGGAGCAGGAACATCTTCCTCTTTGCGCTGCAAGTTACGCAAGAGATCCCCAATCATAGATAAGTTAGGTTCATATCCTCTAACCTGACTATCAAAATAGAGATAACCAATTAAGGCCCTGGTTAAAAGCAAGTTGGCTTGTACCCAGAAGTTTTCCCCCTGGGAATCTGATTTTTTAGTTCCTTCAATGATAGCTTCAGTTACTCGGTCTATATCTAGTTCTGAGTGCATATACTTGAAAGGGTTAAACGTATTTGAATTTGATAAAGTTACCAGGTCAAACACTTTAACTTGATAACCATGTTCTTCCAACATTGTACCCACTTCATGCACTAGCAACCCTTTAGGGTCAGTAACGACATAAGAACCGTTCATCTGCATCAGGTTAGGTTTAACATAAGTAAAGGTTTTACCATCACCAGGAAGACCACAAGCAAGAACATTCTTGTTTAGTTGCCACTCAAAGGGGAGGCGCTTGTTGTAAAGCCCCATCTTCACATTCTGAGTGAAAAGCATGTTATTTTCAGGCTCTTTGTCCTGAAACCCCTGAAGTTCTCTTGGAGTCGCAAAACGGGCCGACCCTGCTTCTTCTCCTGATCTTAGATTTTTTGTGGTACTCATTTTACTATAAAGAACAAGAGCAATAAAGAAACCTATAGCCATTGCAGCAAACCCTAAAGGCTTAAAACTAAAGAGAAAATAAGGAGGGTTAAAATAGTTTGTTACTGTATATTCATAAGGCATGAATAAGTGTTCTGCCGTTACAGGTGGAGACATAGAAAAAAGTGTGTAGCCACGGTTTAAAGCTAGAGCAAAGATAAGCCCTAATACTGCAAATGGCCAGAATTTAGGTTTTTTATTTTGCATAAGCCCCTCCTAAACTGACTTCGTAGGCTTCTTAATTTTAGTTCCTACTGATTGTTTTGGCGCTGCTGCCTTATGTTTAGCAATTTGTTCTTGAGGTTTTAAGTCTTTAGGACTCTTCTGAAGAGATTTAATTTGTTTTTTGTCGTTAACAATATCTTCTTTTACTCTTTCAAGAGCTGCTTGAAATTGTTTTTGATCTTTCGATTTAAACCAGTAGTTATAATTGCCATTTGCCAGCTCTTCTGCATGAAATTGAATGCCATATTCTTTCAAATAGGCTTTTAACTTGTCTAGGTTCATTTCATTATTTGAGAATTCCTTATAATCTAATGTATCCCCTCTTTTCTTTAGGGCATCAATAGATTTTTTCTCGCCAGGCATAGTCTCAATTTTAGTAGAAACCATCTTACCTATATCAACAGCTCTATCTGCTGCTGCTTTCGCTAGAACGCAACTGATATTGAATAGGAGCCTAGCCGTCATGTTCCCTTGATTTTTAAATTCTCTAATGACAGCTTCTTGATCTACAACCATTTTTCTTCTCCTTTATCCTGGATAATCTGACTCTTTCGGCAACTTAGTTACCTCATAGCCATACATAGCCTTTTTGGCTTTTTTTACAGTAAATTTGAAACGTGATGATTTAGTCTTATCATCTTTGTTATAACTAACAACGTAAGTCATTTCATAAGTCTGCTTATCTTTGGTTTGTGCCTTTTCAAGCAGGACCGCTGTTGTAGTCACCTTGTCAAAAGGTTTGTTAGAAACCTTTGAGCTAATGAAATTATCAAGGTCACTATTTGTAAGATATGCTCCAATAAAGTAGCGACTAAAAACATCTACTTCATGTTCATCTGACATATCACTAACAGTTGAAGTTTGTTTTGGTGTAGACTGTGTTGTTTTAATTGCTCCCGTTTTAAGACCTACTGCAATAGTGTGTGAAACACCTGCTCCATAGAGGGCTAAGAAGAGAACAACCAACCAAGCCACAATTTTACCAAAACTTACAATGTTAAGTTTGCTTCCTGTATAAGATGATGAAGGAACAACATTATTGCTAGTAGGAAAATTTGTTTTTGTGTCTGAAATAGGTGACACTTGTTCCTCTTCATCAATATTCACTGGGTTACTTTCTTCTGGTTCTGATACTGATTGAGGAGGAACCTTTAGGGCTTGTTTAGGTTTCCGACGACTAAACAAGCCTCCTCCTTCAGCGGCTAAACCAAAGTCTTTCAGAGATTGTTCAAGATCGCCTTCCGTTGGGGGAATTTCTACAGTCTTCTCTTCTAGGACTTCATTTGTTTTAGCGTTTAAATGAGTTAATTTATAGCGCCCCATAGTGTTTGTGGCCAGGTGTCTTGTTTCAATTTGCTCCATTTCATAGAGAAATTGAGCTCTATTTGCAAATTCGCTAATTTTGTTTGTCTGTAGGTTTGTAACTTGAAACATTATCAATCACCCTCCTTGTAATTCTTAAGAGCAGCATCTAATTCTTCAGGACTTATATCATAACGCTTGATTACTTCAAGACGTGCTTCCACTTCGAGCTCTTCAACTTGCTTATTATAACCATCCAGGCGCTTCTGAATCTCAGCAAGCTGTTTCTCCGTCTTTGCTTTCAACTCTAAAGCTCTATCTAACCGTTCCTGAATAGTTTTCTTTTTACGTTTAGGTTTTGTTTCAGTTTGTTCTACTTGTAAATTTTCTTGATAGTCGTTCATTGTTTATATTTCCTTTCATTATTCCTCACTGTTTAAAGAGTCTGTAGAGGTTGGTGAAGTAGCATTGCCGCTTCCGCTAGTACCAGTAGAAGCAGAGGCATTACTTCCAGAGCTTGAAGCACTCTCTAGTGTGCCATAGCTATTAGTAGTGTCTGTAACATTTGCTGAGTCTGTGACAATAAGGTAGCTCATGTTATTGACCTTAAACTTTTTACCATCTTTAGTAAATGTTAGGCGCAATGTATTTTTACTAGCAACATTCTTCTGAGCATCTTTATAGTCACCCTTATTTTTTAGGAGTGTATTTGTGTAGTTGATTGTGGCAATGGCCGTATTGTTCTTTTCATCAATAAAGATATCGGCTGATTTGAAAGCCTGGTCAACCACATAACCTTTATAAGTTTGATTAACGGGTTCGTTCTCCATATTGACAACAGACGTATATAGACCATCAGTCATAAAAGGTTTATAACGAGAACGGTTCTCCTCCAGGTCCTTCTTCGTATAATAAGCAATCAAGAATTTCCTGATATAGTCCTGGGTCAATTCTGTTCCTTCAGCAACTTTTTTTGTTTTAGGAGCTGACACTTTCTGTGTTGACTTTCCAATATGTCCAACACCGAACCCAATAACGAAGATCAGAACCACCACAATAGCAATTCCTACTCCTTTTAAAATTTTAACTTTGAATGTATCAATCATAATAGACCTTTCTTTCATTGTATTTTACTGTCCAGGAGGCATAGCGAAACTATAATAATTTGCATTATTGACAACCCTCCAATGGACCTTATCTTGAACAAAAGTATAGTTAAGCTCAGAAACCAAGAATGAACCATCATCATTAACGTGCTCAACAAACATTACATGACCATAGATACCTAAAGTACCGTCAAAGCCACCAGCAGTTGAACATACGGCCCCAACTTGAGGGGTTGAGGTTGTATGCCAACCGTTTTGAGCAACAAGGTTAGCAACCCAATCTTGACCGTTCCCAAGTTGTGGAGCTACATCAAGTCCCCAAGTTTCGTGGACTCGGTTCCAAACATAGAAGGTACACTGCCCTGCAGGGTAATTGTTTCCTGGGTAACCTGTCACAGTGTTGCTAGACGGTTGACCCCATTTCAGTTTACCTTCATATTCACTAGGGAAGTCCCATGAAGAGGCTTTAGTTCCTCCTGGCCCTGAACCTGTGCCAGAGCTTTTAGGTGTTTGATGGAACCAAGTCAAAGCCTGTTTTGCAATCTTTTGACGTTCGCTAATTTTATCGCCTGGAACACCTTCCCATTGGGAAAGAAAACGACTCGTCAGAGTATCTACATCATCATTACTTGTCAATACGCTTTTCAGAATATTGATATAGTAGGGGTTATCCCCTTCAAGCATGAAACGGATTTGAGCGTCAAGTGTGTACCATTTTTTATCAATCTTCTTGGCATATTCAAGTAAAAGGGTGTGACGTGTTGCACCATCTGCTGTATCTGTCCACTGACCTAGGCCGAGACCACGGTGAAGAATATTGGGGAAACCACCACCATAAATAGCGGGCCCTCCCATATTCAACCATTCTTCATTTTCCCATGAATCAGCAGATGCTCCGACAGGAGGTGAGAGAT
>OGHZ01001123.1_pt1 | contig 12253 bp, 13 predicted proteins | sample 1571661 | NCBI WGS metagenome assembly OGHZ01 (sample SAMEA2582040, study PRJEB24529) | metagenome | biome: Human gut stool | place: China | collected 2011 | reverse complement strand
ACTGGCTGCTCTATAACAAGCCCTTGGAGTATGCACAGATAGTGCTGAAAGGGGAGATGGGGCACTACCTATCGCTGGGATGTGACCATGGCAGGCTGGAGGACTGAGCCGCAGAAAACGCGCGGCAAAATGCTAATCGCGCGGCGCGCGTTTTTCTCGCCACCTCTTGTCAGGCTGCATTGCACGGCGTGCATTCCAGCGTGCGATTCCACTTTTCAGAAATTCAATCGTATTACAGTTTATTTTTGCAAATCCCCACTTTCATGTCGCACCTTTCCACGCATGAGGAATGCACGCCCGTGCGATTTTGGTTCGCAGTTTATTCGCGGTCAGCTGGATTTATTCTCGCTTCGTTCGCGCGATTACGCGTTTTCAGCGTAAATTCAGCGCAAACCATGCCAAGTCAGCGTATTTTCAGCGTAAATCCCGGAAAGTCAGCGTATTTGCAGCGCAAATCCCGGAAAGTCAGCGTAAATAACCATTTACCATATATAATGATGCCCGCCCATCTGTGGAAAAGCCAGAGTGGGCGGGCATTCTGCATTTTCAGACCGACTGGAACCCTTTGCCGATGATCTCGCTGGAGTTAACGATGGTCAAAAAAGCCTCCGGATCCTCCCGGCGCAGGAAATCCCGCAGCAGCCCTGCCTGCCGCCGGGTCAGCGCCACCATGATCATGGTGCGGGGCTCGCCGGTGTACACGCCGGTGGCGTCCTGCTGGGTCGCTGTGCGCCCCAGTGTTTCCGTAACGAAACGCCGGATGGGCTCCGGCCTTGAGGTGATGACCGTACACACCTTGCGGAGGTTCAGGCTCTCGATGGCGGTATCCACGATGGTGCTGCGCCCGATGAGCCCCAGCACGCAGTACATCCCGGTCTGCGGGCCGTAAATGCAAGCCGCAAACAGCACCGTGCCGATATCGCTGAGCAGAAGAGCCCTGCCGATCTCCACCTTGATGTACTTGTGTAAGATCATCGCCACGATCTCGGTTCCGCCGGTGGATGCCCCGATGTTGAACACAATGCCGCTGGCAAGGGCCGGCAGCGCCACCGCAAAGCACAGCTCCAGCAAGGTGTCATCCGTTAAAGGCTGGGACATGGGAAACAGCTTTTCGCACATACTGGAGTAAAAGCTGAGCATGAAGGAGGAGTACAGCGTCCATCCCATGGCCTTTATCCCCAGAAAGACGCAGCCCAGCACATCCAGCACCGCATTGGTGATCCACATAAAGGTGCTGACGCTCAACGCCGGAAAGCAGGTAGCCAGCACAACGGAAAGACCTGTGGTGCCGCCAAATACGAAGTGGTTGGGGGCGCAGTAAAAGTTCAGTGCCGCCGCACAAATGATCAGGCTCAGATTCAGCAGCAGAAAAAACCGTGCGCCGCTCCACAGCTGTGCCGGGGTCAGGTTTTTGCACAGACCGTTCTTGATTGCTTCCATCTCAGTCCAGGTGCTCCGCCACATCCATCAGCTGGGTGATGATGCAGTCTGCGGCGGACTGGTCCAGCGGCTCGCCGTGGCGGGGTTTCAGCGCCAGCACCTTCAGTCCTGCTGCCTTTGCGGAGGCAATGCCTGTGGGAGAATCCTCCACCGCAATGGCCTTGTCTGCCGTCAGCCCCAGTGCCTTCAGCGCCTTGAGATAGATGTCCGGCGCAGGCTTATGGGCGGCGCAGTCCTCGCCGCTGAAGGCGAAATCCACCATCGCCTTCAGCCCGCCCTCCGTAAGCATCTTCATGATATCCGGCGCTGCGCTGGAGGACGCCACCGCCACCTTCAGCCCACGGCTGCGGAGCGCATTCATCAGTGGCTCTGCCTGCGGGTCGGTGAGCTTGTCATAGGGGGTGGGGCGAGCCTTGCGGTACTCCCGGTAAGCCATCAGCATCTCCTGACGGCGCACAGGGTCGTTGGGAACAAGCGCTTCCCAGATGGCTTTTTCGTTGGAGCCGATGAAGTTGCCCTCCGGGATAGGGATGCCGTTTTCCAGCAGAAAGTTTTTACGGCGGTTCTCGTAGTAGTATTCCGTATCCGCCAGCACCCCATCCATATCAAAAATCACTGCTTCAATCATTCTTCATTTCCCTCTTCATCAAAAAGGGGGAGGGGCAAGCCCCTCCCCCAAGCATGGGTCTATTGATCCCGGATGACCGCTTAGTACTCCAGCTTCCACATATAGCGGCGCAGGGTCAGCGGATGCTGACGGACGTAGGACAGCTCCTCAGCATAGACACGGAAGACAGCGGTGTGCATCAGCGGGTTGAAGTAGGTGATGACGCTGCTGTCCACAGCATTGCCCAGACCGTAATCCTTTGCATCCACCACGGTGGTCAGAGCATCGAAGCGGTGCAGGAAGGTCAGTGCGCGGGCATCCACGGGACGGGTCTTGCCGTCGTTCATCAGCAGGATGAAGGGCACGTCCTTGTCCACGATCTCGAAGGGGCCGTGGAAGAACTCGCCGCTGTGGAAGGAGCCGGAGTTGACCCACTGCATCTCCATCATCAGGCAGATGGAGGTGGAGTAAGCGACCTCCATGGAAGCGCCGCTGGACATGACGTAAACGACGGGAGCGTCCTTGTACTTCTCAGCGAACTCCTTGGCAGACTTGCGGGCAGAGTTGGCAGCGTTCTCGGCAGCCTCGAACACGTTGGTCAGGCCCTCGATCATCTTGTCGTACTTGTCGAAGCCTTCCACCTGCTGCAAGATCTCCACAGCCAGTGCCAGAACGTAGCCCATCTTTTCCAGCTTGGCGGCGTAGTTTGCCTCAAAGCCGTGGACGATGGTGTAGTCAGCTTCCTTGGTCAGGGCAGAACCGGCAGCGTGGGTAACGCTGACAACGGTTGCACCGGCGGCCTTTGCCACGCTGTTGGCCTTGACGGTCTCAGGGGTGCTGCCGCCCAGAGAAGCGGTGATGACCACGGTGGTGTCGCCCAGCCAATCGGGGGTATCGTAGTTGAACTCGTTGGCGGTGTAGTGTGCCACACGAAGCTTCTTGCTGCAGTTTGCCAGGAAGTACTTTGCGGGGTACAGCTCTGCCTTGGAAGCGCCGCAGCCAACAAAGGCCACGTTCTCCACGTTGTGCTTTGCCACGATGTCTGCCACGATGGACTTGACGTTTGCCAGATCAATGTTATACATAATGCAATCCTCCAAATTATTTTTCTTTTTGTTCTGATGAATCACAAATTACAGGCGTACGGATATCTATGTAAGCCGGAAACCCGGTTACACCAACAGACCAAGGGCGTTGATGGCAACACCGCCCACGATGCAGATGCCCAGCAGCCAGCCGGTCTTGACCTTTTTGCGGATCAGGGTGTACATCAGCATCACGATGCCAAGGTTCAGAAGGTTCGGCAGAATGCTGTTCAGCACATCCTGCAGCACCAGACCGGTGCTTGCGAAGGTGATGGGGGTGGTCAGACCCACCATGCTTGCCACCATGGCACCAATGACCATCAGGCCTACGATGCCACAGACGTACATCAGCTTGTCCATCATGCCGCCGTTGAGCTTGGTCAGGTACTTGCTGCCCATGGTGTAGCCCAGCTTACCGGCAAACCATGTAATCAGCACCGAGGGGACGATGGAGATGATCATAGCCAGAATGGGGCCCAGAACGCTGCCCTGCTGTGCCAGAGAGATGCCCAGACCAAAAGCGATCAGGCGGACAGTGCCCTGGAAGAAGGAGTCGCCCACACCGGACAGGGGGCCCATCAGCGAGGTCTTGACGGCGTTGATGGTCTCCGGGTTGAAGTTCTCACGGTCGGCGGCGTACTGCTCTTCCATGGAGGCAGCCAGACCCAGCGTAAAGGCACTGGTCTGCGGGGTGCAGTTGTAGAACGCCATCTCGCGCTCGTAGGCTTCCTTTTTGTGCGCCAGCTGCTCGGGGTCGTTCTCGTTGGGGTACAGCTCGTCCAGCGTGGGAGCGATGCCGTACAAAAAGCCCATGTTCATCTGACGTTCGTAGTTCCAGGAGGCCTGAATGTTCAGGGAGCGCCACATGAACTGGAAGTATTTCTTGAAGTCGCTGCGCTTTGCAGTCTTGGTTGCGTTGCTCATTTCAGCTTCCTCCTATCAAAGATCATCGTCATCTTCCAGCGGGTCGTAGTCCGGGTTGGCAGCAGCTGCACCGGCAGCGGCTGCGGCAGGTGCGCCCTTGCCATACTTCAGACCGGTCAGGATCACAGCCAGAATTGCGGCGAAGATCGCCACAGCGGTGACATCCAGACCCAGATAGCCTACAAAGAAGAAGCCCAGCAGGAAGTAAACGGTCAGATCACGGTTGAGCATGGTGGACAGCAGCAGGGCAATACCGTAAGCGGTAAGGAACTTACTGCCGAGGTTCAGGCCATCGGTCAGCCATGCGGGGATGAAAGCCACGATCTTCTGCACCAGATCCGTGCCGAAGTAGACGGACAGGAAGATGGGGATGAAGTACATCAGGCTGTACAGCAGTGTGCCCCAGACGATGTGCATGCTCCATGCCTTGCGGAACTTGCCTTCTGCAATGGCGTGGTCGGCAACGTGGGTCAGGTTGGACAGGATGGTGCGCATCAGCACGCCCAGCATCTGGCCCAGAACAGCGATGGGGATGGCCAGCGCCAGTGCAGTCTCGGCAGAAGCATCGGTCAGGATGGCAAAAGCTGCGCAGATGATGGCAGCCATGTTCATGTCCGGGGGTGCTGCTGCGCCGATGTTCACGATGCCAAGGCTCATCAGCTCGATGGATGCGCCAAGGGTCAGGCCAGTCTGCAGATCACCCAGCAGCGCACCGACGATGGTGCAGGTGATAAGCGGACGCTCGAAGTTCATGCGGCCCAGAATGCGCGAGTCCAGAATACAGAACACGCCAACCAGACCCAGAAGCAGTGCGGTAACAAACATGGGTCAATTCCTCCTTCTTATCTCCTTACGATCAGATGTGATCGATGGGTACTACCTTAAAGGTGGGGGTCTGCTGGCTGTAGATCTTAATGCCCATATCCAGCAGCTTCTGGGTGTCGGCCTGCTCCTCCGGGGTCAGGAACACCGACTGGTCAAAGGCCACGGAGCCGGGCTTGTTTGCCACAGCGCCGTAGTTGATCTCTTTGATCTTGGGATATGCCTGGCAGAACTTGAGCAGCGCAGCGGTGTTGCCGAAGATCATCATGATCTTCTCGTCCAGCTGCTCCACCTTGGGCATCTTGGCGATGGCTTTGTCCACCGTGAAGATGTTCACCCGGACACCGGCGGGCTTGCTCAGCAGCAGGGCGGACTTTTTCATCTCGTCGTTGGCGGCGTCATCGTCCACCACGATGATACGCTGTGCGCCCACATGGCCGGTCCACGAGAACACCACCTGACCGTGCAGCAGGCGGTAGTCCAGACGTACTAATTTGATCATAGGTCATCCTCCTCATCTTGGGCTGCGTTTTTCAGCAGCAGGTTGCAATCAATGATCTGCGCCTTGGCATCTGCAATGCACTCGGCCAGTTCGTCCTGTGTCAGGGCTTCGTCGTTGGAAGCAAGGGTCAGCACCAGAGAAGCGTTCATGCCGCAGATCAGGTGCACCGCCGGATACTCCGGCAACAGGGTCAACATCTCGTTGTTCACGCTGCCGCCCATCACATCGGTCACGATGTACACAGCATCCTCTGCCGCAAAGCCATCCAGCAGCCGGCGTGCCGCCACCGTGATAGGCTCGGTCTCATCCCGCAGGGTAGCAAGGGCATAAAGGTTCGGCAGCTCGCCAAGGATCATCTGCACGGTGTCCTTCATTCCGGCAGACAGCCCTCCGTGCGAAGCAAGAATGATTCGGTTCATACGCACCCACGACCTTTCTTGTGTTTCCTTCATCTCTTCGGCGTCTGTATCGTCCTATTCGTTATAGACGTCATAATCGTCATGTACATATTACCACATTTCACACAGACGTCAAGAGGTTTTGTCAAAATAATCTCAGCTTTGGTAACGTGCACAAAGCTGCGCCGTCATATTTTTGCAGTTTCACCAATAACCTTCCGTAGAACGACAAAAAGAGCGCCTCTTCCGCAGGGAAGAGACGCTCTTTTTGAGAGAATTGATCTGCGCTTAAAACTCAAACATATACCGGCTTCCAATGTAATACTGCCGCCCGATGCACAGCGGGTGGTCATATTGGTCATGGAAGTAGGCGTTCAGATACAGCAGCGGCTCGCCCAGCGAAAGATTGAGCAGCTGTGCCTGTTCTGCTGTGGCGCGAACTGCCTCTATACGCTGACGGCCGGCCGTCGCAGGACGCAGCCCGGAGATGCGCTCAATGGCGTCAAACATGGAAACATCATTGAGGTTCTCGCTCATCAGGTTCTTATAAGGCTCGTAGGGCAGGAACAGGTTCTCCAGAAATATCGGCTGACCATCGGCGGTGCGCAGACGCTGGATGTAGATGAGCAGTGCATCCGAACCCACATGGAAGAAGGCTTCTTCATCCTTACGCACCGGCACGATCTGACGGTTCAGCAGCCGGGCACCAGGCACCATGCCGTTTTCTTTGCAGATCTCCGTAAAGCTGGCAGCACCTTTGCCGCTGGTAAACTTGCGATGGATGCGGGGCTTGCTGACAAAGGTGCCCCGCCCCTGCATTTTGACCAGATACCCTTCGGCGCACAGTTCTTCCACGGCACGGCGCACCGTGATGCGGCTGACCGAGTACTCCGCACTCAGCTCCGGCTCCGGGGGGATCTTCTCATTGGTTTTGTATTTGCCGCTCTCGATCGCGGCACGAATGTCATCCTTTACCTGCTGGTAAAGTGGGACGACAGCACTATCATTGATTGCCATGAAACACCTCACCCTCAAATTGGGTATATCGTTATAAACATTATATTCATCTCATGGCTATGATAGTGCATATTCCGCGAATTGTCAAGTAAAACCTGCGAGCTGTTTTTAGTGCGAGGTGACAAATGCACCCCGTTCTGCGCAGGGCACCCCATTTTCCAGTGCCCTGCCGGGAAGAATCCAAAGAGCGGCGGAACGCTCGTTGGCACACGACTTTGCTTGCAAAGTCTAGTGTGTTACACCTTGGTTCCGGCTGATGCGGAAAAGGGGCTGCGAGCAAATGCGGCAAGCACCTGTTCTGTGGCAGAAGGATGCGCGGATGGGCGTGGCAGTTGACGGTCTTTGCCCACCCAGCGCAGGCTTGCAGAGGAACCAATGGTGTACGTTCTCCCGTCCTGCCGCAGCAGCGTTTCCCCTATAAGGCGCAGGGCAAATGATCAGCGTCTGTGCTTTCCCCGGTTGCCTGCAAGTGTCCCCGGTTTTAGCATTGCCGTTTTATAAAGAATCTTCTTTATCAGCTTTCTTTCATCCTCTGTCAGCTTATCGTAGTTGATGCCGATCGCCTTCAATGCCATTCGGATCTTCTTTTCATCCGCAGACCCTTCAAGTTTCTGTGCCTCCTCCAGTTCCTTCATCAAGTTATCGACCATTGCACCATCCGAAGTGGTCTTGTCCTTGCGGTGTTCCGTCTTGATGTTCTTCAGGATAGCCACCAACTCGTCATACAAGACCCGACCAAAGTACTCATCTTCATCGATCTGCCCCAGCTTCAAGGTGCTCATGTACAGATCATTTTCATCTGCTGCATACTTCTTTTTCAGCATTTGCCGCGTTGCTTCCAGACCGGCATTGAGGTTTTGAATGTTTGCGCTGACATATCCATCCACATAGATCTCCAGATCGGTCATGAACCGCTGGAAATTCTCATGCACGATCAGCTCGCACAGCAGCCGATGATTGAATTTTCCATTCCTTAATACGTCCACTGCGCCATCGCTCAGATGCAAGTCCGAAAGGACTGCATCTGGGCGTTTTTTGTTTTCCGTCACGCCCAACAGGTAGTCCGTGGTCACGCCATAGAACTCAGCCAGCGTTGTCACCGCATAAATGCTGAGGTCGGTCACATCGTCACTCTCGTATTTCGACAATGCCGATTTGGACAGACCCGTCTGCTCTGCCAGCGTTTCCAGCTTCAGACTCCGCTCCACACGCAGGTCTTTGAGCCGTTCTCCCAGTGTCAGCTTGATGTTCATGGTCGCACCTCCGATGTTTTTTGCACAGTATACCACTTCCGGCGGTTCCTGTCCATAAGCGTGGAATTTTGCAGTTTCTGCACCTGTTTTCCGACATTATGGATATACGGCACAGCAGCCATGGAGGTGCTATCCTATAGACAGAAGGAAAACATATCACTCCCCAGCAGCGAACATATTAAGGGCTTCCCGTAAAAGCCCTCCCGAATCATATAACCGAACCTTGACAACAGAATGACCGTCCGAACTGCCCAGACCGCCAAGACCTCCCATCGGGGGAGCGAGCGCCCTGCATAGGGCCGACACAGAGTCCAAAAAGATTTCCTGTCGGGAGGCAGCAAGGGAGACCGGCTTCACCGAAGTTCCCATTTGGGGGACCCCGGTGACTTTGAACGTGGCAGGGATCAAAACGATCCGTGCCAAAACCTTTGACCAAAGGAGAAATTTTGAGTTTATATCAAAAGATCAAGTCCGCCATCACCGTTCGGCAGGTGGGAGAGATGTACGGCATGGAGCCCGACCGCCATGGCATGGTGTGCTGTCCGTTCCATTCTGACAGCGACCCCAGCATGAAGCTGAACGACACCTATTATTACTGTTTTGGCTGTGGGGCCAACGGAGATGCCATCGACCTCACCGCCAAGCTGTTCGACCTGAACCCCCGGCAAGCCGCCGAGAAGCTGATACACGACTTCGGGCTTGACCCGGACAAGCCGCCCGCCAATGCCATCGCCCTGCTGCCGCCCAAGCGTGGCCTGACAGATGAGCAGTGGGCAGACATCGCCTACTGCCTGCGGGTACTGACCGATTATCTTGACCTGCTGCATGACTGGCGAGAGCGTTACAAGCCCGCCAGCCCGGAAGAACCGCTGGACGAGCGGTTCGTGGAAGCCCTCCACATGACCGAGACCATCGAGCACCTGACGGACTGCGTTGCATTTGGGACGCCCCAGCAGAAGGCCGCTGCCGCCGCACAGCTGCTGTCCGGGTCGTACCTGCTGATGCTGGAGGAGCGCACCGACCGCCTTGCTCTGGCAAAGTGCGCCTAATAATTTATTCACCCGAAGTGGTGGGTCTCACCGTGAGACCCGCCACTTCACTTTTCTAAAGGAGAACCACCCTATGAAGAAAAACATTTCCCGCAACCCCTTATGGCCGGACTGGTACAACGGCAAGAAGATCGATGAAGTCCAGTTTGGCCGTGCCTTTCTGGAACAGTGGCCGCTGAAATGCGTCAACGGAACGCTGTACACGCTGGACGGCCCGGTAGAGGATGAGAGCGAGATCAAGCAGCGCATCTTGGAGAACATCGAGGAATATGTCACCTCCGGCCTGTCCAAAAAGGTCACCAACATTCTGGAGACCATCAAGCTGCTGGCCTTTTCCGACCCGTTCCCCATCGAACAGGACTGCATCCACCTCCAGAACGGCGTGTACCATCTGCCGGACGGCTCTTTTCAGGAGAGCCGCCTGTTCTGCCAGAACCGCCTGCCGGTGAAGTACGACCCCAAGGCCCCCGCCCCTGACCGCTGGCTGACCTTCCTGCACGAGCTGCTGGACGATGCCGACATCCCCACCTTGCAGGAGTATCTGGGCTACTGCCTGATCCCCAGCACCAAGGGACAGAAGATGATGCTCATTGTCGGCAAGGGCGGCGAGGGCAAGTCCCGCATCGGGCTGGTGCTCAAGCGGCTCATGGGAGATGCCGCCAGCAACGGCAGCGTCCAGAAAGTGGAGAACAACCGCTTTGCCCGTGCCGATCTGGAACGCCGCCTGCTGATGATCGATGACGACATGGACATGAACGCCCTGCCCAAGACCAACTATATCAAAACGATTGTCACTGCCGAAGCCAAGCTGGACTTGGAGCGCAAGGGCGTCCAGAGCTACCAGCGGGACATTTACGCCCGGTTTCTCTGCTTCGGCAACGGTGCGCTGACCTCGCTGTATGACCATTCGGACGGCTTCTTCCGCCGCCAGCTCATCCTGACCACCAAGGACAAGCCTGCCGACCGCACAGATGACCCCTTCCTCGTGGAGAAGATGTGCGCCGAGTTGGAGGGCATCTTGCTCTGGTGTCTGGAAGGGCTGCACCGGCTGGTGCAGAACGATTTCCGCTTCACGGTCAGCGAACGAGCCGCCGCCAACGTGGACACCATCAAGCGCAGCAGCAACAATGTCATCGACTTCATGGAGTCCGAGGGCTACTTCCGTTTCAAGGCGGACTACTCCATCAGCTCCAAGGAGTTCTACGACATTTACAAGCAGTGGTGCGAGGACAACGCCTGTCACAGCGTATCTGCCATCCGTTTCAGCGCAGAGCTGCGACAGAATGACCGCCGCTACAACCTTGAAGCCACCAACAACATCTACCTGCCCGGTGGGCGCAGGGTGCGTGGTTTCGTGGGCATCGAGCCGCTTGTCCACCCCTGTCCGTAAAAAGTGCATTTTTTCACGGAAGAAGTTCGTACAACCTGTACGGTCTGTACTTGTACGCACCCGTACGGAAAATAAGAGCAAATTAAAACGCGTTATCGTTTATATTTCGGATTTCCGTACACCGTACAGACCGTACGGGTTATTTGAAGTCCGTACGCAATTTTTTCAGATGCGTACGGAGCAATCAAGTTCGCATTGTGCGAACTTGATTGTAGCTCTCCCGCAGGAGACGTTCCCCCTCGGAGAGTCCTCGAAGAGCCCACTACACTTTGCAGCCCATAGGGATGAAAGTGTTATAGTGGGTTATTACACTTCCGAAGAAGTGCATCTTCGTTCCCCGTCACCTCTCGATGAACCTTGAAAGGAGGGATGCCCTTTGGCAAGAAACGATGGCGTTGACCGCACCAGTGTCCGAAATCTCGCCGTTTCGGACAAGGCCGTTGGCAACACCCAGCAGCACAACGAGCGCGAAAAGGACAGCTATCGGAACCCCGACATTATCCCCCAGCGCGCTGCATGGAACGTCCACTTCAAAAAGCCAACCGCCAGCTACACTGACCTGTTCGCCCAACTGGAAACCGCTGGTACGATTTCAACGCGCGGCCTGAAGCCGGATGCCACCCATTATTACGTCCGGCGTACTTCTTACTTCTGCACTGACCGGATGCACCTTCGGCTTCGCAAGCGATCCGGATGACCCGAACGCAGTAAAAGAAGAAGTGCCGATCGACATGACCACTGATACCTTCCAGTACGATACGTCGCTTTCCGGAACGAGTATCGTCATCATGAACACAAAAGCAGAAATCCAGACAGCACTGGAAGAGATTGCAAAAGTGTTCGAGGAGAAAGCAGGCGTACATATTGAGATCATGCCGGTAACGGACGGCGATTCTCCTTATACCAAAGTAGTCAGCCTCTACAACTCCGGAAACCCGCCGACACTTTCCATTCTGGATACGACCGATGTCATTGCACTGGCAGAAGAAAAAGCAGCCGACTTAAGCAATGAAGCATGGACCGGCGAGGCAGAAGAGTACCTGACCAAAATCAACGGAAAGGTTTACAGCTTCCCGCTCTGTATCGAGGGCCGCGGTATTATCTACAACAAGAGCGTGATTGAAGATACCTTAGGTACCGAGTTCGATCCATCCGATATCAAAACCCAGGACGATTTCGCAGCACTTCTCCAGAGCCTGCGGGACAACGGAATGAAGAATCCGATCTCCATGGCAAAAGAAGACTGGTCCCTTGGAGCACACCAGCTGCAGTACATCTACGAGACATACAACGGAACCTCCGACGGTGCAGCAGAAGTCATCAACGAGCTGAAGGACGGAACCTTATATCTGCCGGACTACACCCGCATGAACGAGTTCCTGAATACCTTTGACCTGTTAAAAGAGTACAACGTAGCAAAGGGCGATCCACTCGGCGCAGATTACGATGAGATGGCAATTGACCTGGCAGACGGAAAAACCGCTTTCTGGTTCAACGGAAACTGGGCAGGAGCCGAGACGACCGACGAGTACGGTTTCCTTCCATACTTCCTGAACAATGATCCGGACGACTTCGTCAACAGCAAAATCCAGGCATCCCCGTCCAAACAGATCATGCTGGATGATATCGTGGCTACCGACGAGCAGAAAGCAGCAGCAAAAGAGTTCCTGAACTGGCTGGTTTACAGTGAGATCGGACAGCAGATGGTTGTAAAGACCTGCAGCCTGATCCCTCCGTTTAAAAACAACCCGAACGAGCCAAGCGAT
>OGHZ01001114.1_pt1 | contig 12317 bp, 9 predicted proteins | sample 1571661 | NCBI WGS metagenome assembly OGHZ01 (sample SAMEA2582040, study PRJEB24529) | metagenome | biome: Human gut stool | place: China | collected 2011 | reverse complement strand
TCGGTTAGGATTTCATCATCCGTAACAAAACCATCGATAAAACCGATAGGTGTATTACCATCAAAAATAATAAGGAAATGATCTGCATAATGAGCAAGGCGCCCTTTAAATGCTTCACGAGGGGCTGCTTCGGCTGGTGGGAAACAGGTAGATTCTATATGTGTAACAATGTCTAAATCATCAGTAGTGGCTTTTCGTATATTCATCTTGTATCTCCAAACATTTCTTCTATATCTTTATCCCATTTATCAAAATCTTTTGGCATTTTAAATTTACCTTTTGCAATGCCTATACGTTTCGACACATCCACTTTAGACTCTGTTTGCCTATTGTCTTCAGATAGTGTAAGCTGTGCTACAGTCCGTCCATCTTGTTTGATATACACAATAGACTCTTCTCCTGTCTGTAGTTTTTTTACAAGCATAGGCAATTCTGCTGTAGCTTGTGTTATTGTTACTTCACACATAGTTTTGCCTCCTCTCTGTAAAATTTAGTTACTCAATTATATATCATTAAAGCGCTTTGCTCATATAGTTTACTATAACTTTCTCATCTCACGCACGAATGCCTCCGCCTCTTGTAAGTTCTTTGGAAACTCGAAATACATATATCTCTCAGTTCCATAAATAGGATTTCTAAAATCATAGCCACTCAATAACAAATACTCTATGATTTTCCACTCTTTATCATTAGATTTTTTAGGAGCTTTGAACTTCTCATTTACAAAGTACATTTTACCTTTACATATAGGACAGGTTTTATTTGTATCAAATAACTCATAATTCGTACCCTCCGATAAGGAGATTCGGCAGTTAGTACATACATTTTTATAGCCCATAATTATTTTCTCCCATTGGTTTATGTTGAAAGATTTTTTACACGCTCCACTTCAATAATTGTACTACCATCCATGATAAAGATCTCCGTACCTACTTATAAAGCAGAAAGAACTATACTTTCTATTATTCAAATTTAATGGTTTCGTATTCTTCTTACTAAAGAAAGTAAATATGCAAATAATAGCAAAATCCAAATTAATCATATTAGGCCTCGTTCAGTTACATTTATTCAATAAACTTTCGAGTATTTTTCAGAATATCTCAAATTAGCATAATTGTAGGAAAAGATATTTCTAAATCAATGATTTATTTAAATATATATAATTATAAAATTATCTTCATTAAAGTTGATCCATTATTGAATCAACTTTATTCAATATATATTCAGGTACTATATTAAACTTTTTCAAATTAAGAAAATGAAGCAAGTCATTCTCAATATGGTATGTTTCATCAATAAATTTATACCAGGCTGTATCCAATTTAGAAATTTCTATTTCATTAGATTTCGCAATTTCTCTCATTGCTCTAAATAGTTGTATCTTAAAGTAAGAATTGGATTCCTCTAAATAAAGTTGTTTTAATTTTGGAGTTATATAAACATTATCCTTTAAAAACTCAAAATCAAAATCAGGAATATATAATCTAATATGATTGATTCCCTTATCAATTTCATTCTGTGGAATCGTCTCATACAGTCTATTCCCTACCTTTTTTCGAAGCTCACTTCCATGTATCAAACATGATAATATTTCATACGAGTGCCCCCAATCCCCCTTACAAGCATTAACCTCACACAATTTTCTTAAAAAAGCTATTCGACTAACAATATTAAGAGAGGAATCAGTAGATAAATCTATATATGACTCTGTAATCAATTTAATATCATTATTTATATCGATTATTTGTTCTTGAACTACTTTATTTTCATTCCATATATAACCAGCAGTAGCTTTATGCTCATCCAACTTTCCAACTACTAAAAAATCTGTTATAGGTTCAAAATCATGTGTAAGTAATAGTACCGTTTTATTTTCGAACGACACCTCTCTTCTTCCAATATTTTTAAATAGTCTATGCATAATTGCGTATTTTTTATTACTATCAAAAGAGGATATTGGATCATCTAAAATAATTAAATCTGGGTTTTGTGTATAAGCATAATACATAAATAAAACTAATGAAAATGCATTTTTTTCGCCCCAACTTAAATGATTTCTCACATTTTTTACTTCAGTTTTATCGCCGGAATAACACTGTTGTAAAATGGTTTTACTTTGGTTTTCATCATATTCATCAACATTTATGTGTAATTCATAGTTGATTCCTGCCGTATTTAAGAACTCATTAATATCCTTTTGCGATGCCTTTATTGTTGCATTCATAATAGATTTCAATGTTCCTAATTCACTCTTTAAAACTTTTATTTCTTTAAGCAACTCACCAACTTTATCATTTATATTGGCTATTATACTTTCAATTTGTAATCCACCAAAAATGTCAAATTCAGCAGGCAACCTCATACCTTTTACATAATTTTCCAATTCACTTATATCCGCTAAAAATCTTCTTTTTCGCCCAAATGATTCTATTGCATCAAGACGGCTAATAATTAATCGTATTTCACATATTAATTTTCCTACTATACATTCTATTAATTGTTCATCAGTATCAGACTTTATGTATGAAATTAACTCCTTATACTTATCCTCTTTGATAAAGTTTTTTAATTCTAGAAATAAGTCTAGTATATCCTTTAAATTTTTAGAATCAGTTTTCTTATAAGTGTTTTGAAAAACCGCTTTTCTTTTATTATGATCATCTCGATTTATTTTTTCCGTACAATAGGGACAGCAACCACTAATATCATAATCGTCTCCCTTATTCTTCCACTCAATCCATGCAATATTAATATCTGTATTAGAAATAAAGGGTTTATAACCATCTAACTCAACTGGAATATTATACAAATTTTGCTTTGAAAGGAGACTTTTATATACTCCACTTTTCTTTATTCCTCCCCTTTCAGTCAATGTAAATTTTGAAGAAATAGATTGCAGTAAACTTTTCAATGTTGTAATTTCTTGATTATCCATAAATATTTGATGTAAAGTCTCTAGTCTTCTGTCTAATTTTTCTTTTTGTTCATCATACTTAGGTGTTTTTAAAAATACCTCAAACGAATTTTGTATTATATCCTCTTCAAGAAATACAAATTGGTTAACAAAATCCTCATTAAATACTAATACGGTCTTCAACTCAGGTGTAATTTCAACACTAGGTGCTTCATCAGAGAAAAAAGACTTTAAATTTTGCAATTCATCATTTGAGTCATGAAAATAAATTGACTTTGCAATCGTGGTTTTTCCAGTTCCATTTATCCCATATTTAATATTAAGTTTTCCCTTTTCAATTTCAATAGTTCCATCTTTAATATTATTACAATTAGATATTTTTATAGTATACATCTTGTTCTCCCACAAAATTAATTTTTATAAACCTTACTGTAACAATAAAGTCATTTTCTTTTTTTCTTATTACTCATTTTATTTCCAGTCCTCCTTATATAATATTCTCAATTTATTTCGAATATTAAATTTATTATCTATAAATAAAAAATTTAATACTAATACAATCACACCTCAATAATCACTTTTCCTCATGGATATAATCTATCTTATAATATTTTCTACAAATAAATGCAGTTTTCCTCTATCATTAATTCTAATAATTAATAATTACTTCCAATCACCCATACTTTCACACTTAAATCTTTAATCTACTTACAAAAAAGCCAACAAAGTTTGCACTTTGTTGGCTTAAACATTATATATCAATTATACTTCCCTATATCATCAGCAACCATAGATAGTCTTTCCTCTATTGGCATTGGATAGGAATAAACCTTATGTTCCTCTTCCATATCATAATTATCCGTCCACAGTTCACATTGTGTTATTACAGTTTGAACTGCATCATCCATACCTTCTGGAGGATATTTATGCTTTTTCAAAAGTTTTTTAATGATCATACGCATTTTAGCTCTTGCTGATTGACGTTTTTGCCAGTCTATTGTCCTATTTTTACGAAGTGTATCTGCTAGTTCTTTCGTTATAGAGATTAGCTCTTCATTTTCATAAAAGTCTTTAATAGCCTGTGGTTTTACTAATGCATCATAAAAGGCTAGCTCATCTGCTGTTAATCCAAGTTTTTCCCCTTCTTGCTTATCAGCTGCGATTTGTTTTGCCAGTTTTAGCATCTCCGCAATAACTTCTTCATTAGTTAGCATCCCATTTAAATAAGCATTGAGAGAATGTTGCATAATTTCACTAAATTTCTCAGACTTAACTACATTCGTTCTACGATAAACAGAGACTTGGTTAGAGATTAATCTCTTCAACAATTCAATCGCAAGATTCTTTTCCTTCATATTAGCAACATCTTGCAGGAATTTAGGATCAAATAAAGAGAACTCCTCTTTAATATCAGAGAATAAATTTATTACGCCCTCACTCTTAATACTATGCTTTAAAAGTTCATTTATTCTTGCATTCATCTCTGGTAATGAAATCTTTTTACCAACTCCAGTATTAGTAAGTCTCAAAACAAGTACACGAACAGCTTCAAAAAATGCTGCTTCAAATCTATCGTCTTCATTAACCAAGGACGAACAAAGAGAGAGTGCTTGATGAAGCATAAGGGATTCTTTTACAAATACCTCCTTATCCTCTGCCCGCTCTTTATCCATAATGAAATTCACTGCACCACTAATAGTTTTAGCTCTTTCAAGATCAGTACCACTTTTAAATTTAGAATAGTCATAGCCATGGAATATATCTCGACATATAGACAATTTTTCTAAGAATTTAGGATACGCAACCATAGCAACATCCGTATCACCATAATTCTTTTTATCACGAGATGTATAATCGTTCATCGCCTGCTTTAAAGCAGTAGCAATACCTACATAATCAACAATAAGTCCGCCTTCTTTATCACGGAATACACGATTAACACGAGCAATTGCTTGCATTAGATTATGTCCAGTCATAGGTTTGTAAATATACATAGTTGCAAGAGAAGGAACATCAAAACCTGTCAGCCACATATCAACAACTATAGCAATCTTTAAAGGACTATTATTATCCTTAAATTTCTTAGCAAGTTCATTTTTATGATGCTTATTGCCAATGATTTGTCGCCACTCTTCTGGATCATTATTGCCTGAAGTCATGACTACGGCAACTTTTTCTTCCCAATTTGGTCGAAGCTCTAGAATACGTTTATAGATTTTCATGGCAATAGAGCGAGAATAGGCAACAATCATTGCCTTGCCGGTAAGTAAATGCTCCCTATTATTTTCATAATGATCAAGAATATCCTGAACAAGAGAATCTAGAGTATTATCATTGCCAAGGATGGCTTCCATCTGTCCTAGTTCATGTTTGCTTTTCTCTATAACTTCACTATCAGCATTTAAAGACATCAAATCATATTCAGCATCAATCAACTTCAATGTTTCTTGATCAAGATTCAATTTGATAACACGACTTTCATAGTAAACAGGTCGTGTTGCACCATCCTCAACAGACTGCGTCATATCATAGATATCGATATAATCGCCAAAGACCTCACGCGTACTACGGTCTTTTGAAGAAATAGGTGTTCCTGTAAACCCAATATATGTAGCATTAGGCAATGTATTACGAATAAGTCTGGCGGTACCAATAACACGCTTTGCTACTTCCTCACCAGATTCATTCTTTGTAATCTTAATTTTTTCAGCAAGTCCATATTGTCCTCTATGTGCTTCATCCGCCATAACTATAATATTATGACGTTCAGATAGAGGTTCATCCGATTCCTCAAACTTTTGCATAGTCGTGAAAATAATACCATTTGCCTGTCTCCCAGCAAGTAAGGTTTTAAGATTTTCTCTACTTTCTGCTTGTAATGGCTCTTGTCGTAAAAAGTCTTTACACTTTACAAACTGACTATAGAGTTGATCATCAAGATCATTTCGGTCAGTAAGCACAACAATAGTAGGGCTATCTAAAGCCTCCTGTAACAAATGGGCATAGAATACCATTGAAAGAGACTTACCACTACCTTGAGTATGCCAAAAAACACCACCCTTACCATCAGTAATAGTAGCGTGCTTAGTAGATTCAATAGCCTTCTTTACCGCAAAATACTGATGATATCCAGCAAGAATTTTATAGCTATTTATTCCTTCATTTGAGAAACAAATAAAGTTCTTAATAATATCAAGTAATCTTTCTTTTTGGAATATCCCCTCGAAAAATGTATCAAACTGTGCATATTGTGTATTTTCGTAGTTACCGTCTTTTGTTTTCCACTCCATAAAACGGTCTTCACCGGAAGTAATTGTACCAGCTTTAGAAATCAACTGATCACTCATAACACAAATCGCATTATAAATAAACATTGACGGGATTTCTTGCATATAGTTGCGAAGCTGTCTATATGCCTCAGAAGCATCTGTTTCTTCACGAGAAGGAGACTTTAGTTCCATTAATACTATTGGCAGACCATTTAGAAATAGAATGAGATCAGGGCGTTTATTACTGTTCTCAATGAAAGTCCATTGGTTAGCTACAACAAATGAATTATTTTCAGGGTTCTTATAATCGACAAGATAAACAATTGAAGAACGTTCTTCTCCATCAACAAAATATCTTACAGGAATACCATTCTGTAAGTAGTCCATAAAGATGGCATTCTTCTGTACAAGTTCCCCATTTTCAAAATTTTTAAGTTTAAATAATGCATCCTGAATCGCATCATTAGTTGCGCCATGATTTATACGATATAAAGAATCAATTAAAACGTCTTCATAGAAGGGACTATAAAAATCTCTTTCTATATCTGGGCCATACACATATTCATACTCTAAATCATTTTGAAATAATTCAATTAATGATTTTTCATAATCTTCCTCTCGAAAAAAATTCAGCATTACTATTCACCCCCTATTAAAAAGTTAATTTTATTCCTATATCTCTATTGCTAGTATATTTATATTCCCTCTACTATCAAAAATAAGTATTTCTTAAAATTAATATTTACCACCATGTATAATAAACAATAATTTAGAGCAGCAAGCTATAGCTATATTTGATAATATGTTTCCAAACATTTCTGCTGCTGAAAAAACTATCGGCGATATTATAATACCCAAAAGAGGTAAAAATTTATTATCCAAAAATGCTATATTGGGAAATGTACCGGTAATTGCCGGTGGTTTAAATCCATCAACTTATCACAATACTGCTAATACTGTCGCTCCTGTTCTTTCTATATCTGCTTCAGGTGCAAACGCGGGATATGTTAATTTATGGAATATTCCAATTTGGTCATCTGACTCTTCATTTATTGACAGTTCCATGTCAAATGATGTCTATTTTTGGTATGTATTGTTAAAAAAACGACAAAATGAGATTTATGATTCTCAAACAGGTTCTGCACAACCACATATTTATCCTCAGCATATAGCCGCAATGCCTATATGTAATTTAAATTTTAATAAAGTTAGTAATTATACATCTACAGTAACACCTATTTTTGAATTAATAGGTCACAACAAAATTGAAAATATGAGATTAATTACAATTCGTGACGCTTTAGTACCAAAACTTATATCTGGTGATCTCGATGTATCTAATATTAGCCTTTAAGCAACAAATAAATTATTGTTTATTTCATTATTCTGTGCTATTTTCTCATCTATTGTTCTAAGAATAGATACAATCTTTTCCTGTGTTTTTCTATCAGGTAAAAGAAACTCCAATTTTTCAATGTCTGAAGGCTTAATAGAGGGATATGCGGACACACTTTGTTCCGCAATACTTTGTAAATATTCTGTAATTTCCTGTTGTGTCAAAACATAATAAATATACTCAGGAACTGCCTTATCAAAGTCAATATCAATTACCGCAAATCCTGATGATACTAAAAAATTCTCAGGTTGATTTTTAATAATTCCATAGTGCAACTGATTTGGTCTTACGGTTGAGTAAATAATACTATTTAATCTTACTTTTCTTTTCGCTCTACTTGGCAACTTATCCATTGAAGTGTTGATATATTGTATTTCATCAACTTGATTCATTGTAATATTTCCAGTATCCAAATAGTTTACAAATTTCCAATCCTCTTTTGGTGAATAAGTATTTTGATTTGTTGAAGCTATATTACCAAGTCTAACTGTCTGCCATTCAACCATATCCACTTTCCTCTCTATCCAATATATTTACGGTGTGCAAATTTTACATTACTCTGCTTCACCATTGCGTACTGCAATGTCGTATCTATCTTTCTATGTCCCAATAGCTGTTGCAGTTGTTCAATAGGCATGCCTTTATCTATTGCCATAGTTGCTAGAGTCCTCCGAAATTTATGTGGATGCACCTTAAATATTCCTAATTTCTTTCCTAACTTTCTTAATCTTGCTTCTATACCACCGATTTGTAACCGTGAATGAGGAGCTTTCAATGACACAAACAAAGCCAGATTATCATCATTTCTACTTCTTAAATAATTCTGCAAATGTATTTTTGTTCGTGCATCAAAGTAGACTATTCTTTCCTTATTCCCTTTACCAAACACAATACACTCTCTCTCTTTAAAATCAATGTCATTTCTATTAAGTAAAACCATTTCTCCAACACGCATTCCTGTTGATGCCAGCATATCAATAATAGCTAAATCTCTTAATTCAGTGCAATTATCCCTCAAAAGCTCCATTGCTTCATCAGAGTAAGTTTCCTTAACACTTGTTCCAGGCCTTATCTTATGTATTCGTCGAACAGGACTTTTTAATATATAATCCTCCTCTTCAAGCCAAGAAAAGAAGCTTGAAAGAATACGACGAATATTATCAATTGTAATTTTACTAGATTTATTTTGTTCCTGATATTTAATCAAATAATTTCTTATATCATCAGTGTCAATATGTTTTATACTTTTACAAATAGTATTAACCATACGTTCAATAGTTGCTTTATAGTATTTGAGAGATTTATCAGAACAGCCCTCAATTCGTTTAGCTACCAAAAATAGTTCTAAATAATTGCGTTTTAAATTATTTTCTTGTTGCTGACTTTCCGCAACTTCATATCTTATAAAGGTATTATGTAATACTTCTTGTAACTTTGCGCACTGTACATTATTTAGGAATGGTAACATTTCTCGAAGAATATCTTTAATTAAATTTTGTTTCATAGTCAATTCTCCTTTTATAAATTACTAGAGAACGACTATGGGGTGGAAGTCCCTAAAAAACAATTCCATCCACCCATAGAATATAAGTCATATTTAAGCGCTAAACAATAATTTAACGGCTTAAATGTTAATATTCGAAATATCAATTTCCCCCGATATTAAGCGTGGCAATAAACTATCACGCAGCTCTTTCAAATACTTATTTTCAAAATAAGAATATTGAATTTTGCGGAGCATAGGGAGAACAAGCATATTAAATTCTTCTGCAATTTGTTGTGGTGGAATGTTTATTTCCATTTCACCTAACCCGCCTTCCCATACAGCATATGGCATTGTTGAACCCTTTGAAGTACGCTGAGCATAATCTATACTACTATCTTGATCACAATATAAAAAGGCAAAACTCAGATATTCTTTTTGGTATGGTACCAACGTAAAACAAGTTGTTCTTGTAATACCAGCACAAGGTGCCAGTATAATACGATGAAAATATACTCTCATTGCACCAATAATTATGTCATCTTTATCAAATTTAACTAAACTACTTTTTGCATCTTCGTTAGGTTTGAAATCTGTTAATGCAAATGAGTTCATCGGAATAATATCGATAGGTAAGTATGGTAGCTCTGTATTATTACCTGCTTTTATTGATTGGCGTTTTAATTGTAATAAGTCCTTTAATTTACCTGTTCTCCAATTAGAAGGCATAGTCTTTTGAAAGGGATTATAAGAGATAAACCAAGACTTAAATAAAGCGCGAGCCTGTTTCTCTAAATTATTGTTTATAGCATTATTTAATTCAATTTTTTTGTCATAGTCGTTTAATATTGAAGATATCTTTTCTTGTATTTTAATACTTGGAATTTCAACTTCTATATTATCAAAAGTATTTCGTGTTATAGTATCAAATACCGACCCATGAGTATTTTTTTTTAATACTGAAATATTGTGTTTTATTAAGTAATATAGATAATCACTTGTAACCATTCCTTTTTTTGCTCTGAGTCCGTAACAAGATTGATTAAATGCCATAGCAAATGGAATTGTTGCGATTTCACCAACTGTCCCTCTTGCAGAAATTATCACATCGCCCCTTTGTAAAAGTTTAGTTGATGATTTTTTCAATCCTAGTTGCGTTATTGATTTCTCTGTTTTATATACATATCGAAAGTCATTATTAAAATCTTTAACTGATAACCACGGAATATTCCCATTCCAGTATTCGGGTTTACTAGTTTTTGGAGTACCGCCACCAATTAAGTCCATTACCTCAGAAAGTTTACACTTCATACCCAATTGCCCCCAGTTTCTTCCTGATTTCCCCTTCTAATTCATGAGATTTTTTAAACATACCCGAAAGCTCTAAAGTTAATCTTGCCATTTTTTCTTCAAACGGCTCCTCATCATCTTTCTTTTCTTCAATACCTACATATCTACCAGGAGTCAAAACATAATCCTGTTTAGCTATGTCTTCTATTGTAGCTATAGCAGAAAATCCTTGTTCCTCATCTAACGTACCATTTTGGAAATCTTCAAATGTTTTTGCCAACAAATCAATATCTCCAAGACATCCATCATCTTGTATTCCTTCTGTAAAGTCTCTATGTTTTCGATTGACCATGTAGCCCATTTTACGCGCATCAATAAATAGAGTCTTTCCTTTTTGTTTTTTATCCATTGAAATAAACCATAAGGTAACTGGTATAGTAACACTATAAAATAGCTGAGTAGGTAAAGCTACAATACCTTCCACGAGATCCGCTTCAATAATATTTTTTCTGATATCACCCTCACCGCTAGTTTGTGACGATAGCGCACCATTTGCCAAAACAAGACCGATTTTTCCATTTGGAGCAAGATGATGAATCATATGCTGAATCCATGCATAGTTTGCATTTCCTGCAGGAGGTAAACCATATTTCCAGCGGACATCATCCTTTAGTTTTTCCTGTCCCCAATTAGAGAGATTAAACGGTGGATTTGCCATAATAAAATCGGCTTTCAATGTTTTATGTAAGTCATTAAAGAATGTATCTGCCTGATATGGACCAAAGTTTGCATCGATACCACGAATTGCCATATTCATTTTTGCCATCTTCCAAGTGTCAGCATTAGATTCTTGACCATAAACAGAGATAGTTCCTCGGTTACCACTATGAGCTTGTACAAATTTCTCACTTTGCACAAACATGCCACCACTACCACAACAAGGATCATATACGCGACAATTATTAAATGGTTTTAAAATAGAGACAATAGTTTTAACGATACTTGACGGTGTATAAAACTCGCCACCCTTAGTACCTTCATAAGAAGCAAACTGAGCAATACAATATTCATATGTTCTTCCTAACAAATCCTTACTCGCCTCGGTACCATCCATTTTGACTTCATTAGTAAAAAGGTCAACAACTTCTCCGAGAACTCTTTTATCTAAATCAGGACTAGCGTAATTCTTAGGTAAAACATTTTTAAGTGTTGTATTCTCTTTTTCAATAGCTCTCATTGCATTATCAATAACAAGTCCAATTTCAGGTGTATGTGCAGCAGATGCAATTGTAGTCCATCGAGCTTCTTCTGGAACAAAGAAAATATTTTCTTCTGCATATGCATCTCTATCATTTTCAAATCCGTCGCCTTCTTTTATAAGCTCTTCATAGCGTTTCTCAAAAGCACTTGATATATAACGAAGAAATATTAACCCTACAATTACTTTCCGATATTCTGCAGCAGGAATATGCCCCCAAAGAACACAAGCCGCATCCCATATTTGTTTTTCAAACCCAATATCTGTATTGTTTTTTGCTGCCATAACTTATATACCATCCTTATTAAAACTTACAAGTCAAGATTATTTTCATAAAATCCGTATAATCTAGTAAATATACTATAAATCCTAATATTTTTTATTATAACATCTTAGATAATTAGAACACATCATTAATTCATTTATTTTTCATAGTAATAATAAATATGATACTTTTACAGTTTTAATCACTAATACAAAATTTCTATCCCATCTAAAACACATATTTTGAAGACCTATAAAAAAGTCATCCAAAGAAAGACTCTTTGGATGACTAAATTATATTATGTATTTTTATATGTTACCTATATTAAGCAAACCATATTATTCCCACTCAATTGTAGCAGGTGGTTTTGATGTAATATCGTACACAATACGGTTGATGTGTTGTACTTCGTTTACGATACGACGGGAGATTGTGTCCAATA